>Ga0099364_10000017_pt1 | contig 242908 bp, 205 predicted proteins | sample TergutTh196P3_FD_73070 | JGI IMG/M metagenome (GOLD analysis project Ga0099364, IMG submission 73070) | Microcerotermes parvus P3 segment gut microbial communities from Pointe-Noire, Republic of the Congo - Th196 P3 | ecosystem: Host-associated > Arthropoda: Insects > Digestive system > Gut ... | reverse complement strand
AATACATAAACATAAGTTTTATTTACACCTAAAAGAATGTGAATTTAGATATAATATGAGAGATAAAAATATGTATCTTTGCTTAATGAAATTTATAAAAAATAATCCGCTTAAATTATCTTGAACCAAATTAATTAACAGTAAAAATAAAAAATGACAGCAGAACTTGCTAAAATAAAGAACGAAATCATTCTCTATCAACCTGACAACGCAATTCAGTTGGAGGTATTGATAGAAAACGAATCGGTGTGCTATCATTAAACCAAATGACAATGCTTTTTCAAAGAGATAAATCTGTGATTTCAAGGCATATACGAAATATTTTCGAAGAAGAAGAATTGGAAGAATGGGCAACTTTTGCAAAATTTGCAACAGTTCAAAATGAAAAGGGCAGGTTAGTTGAACGGCAAATTGATTACTTCAATCTTGATGTAATCATTTCGGTTGGCTACCGCGTAAAATCCAAACAAGGTACAAAATTTCGCCAATGGGCTATGCCTGTGTTAAGAGATTATGCTTTGCGCGGTTACGCTATAAATCAACGCTTTGAACGGTTAGAATACCGTGTTGCAGAAACAGAGAAAAAAATTGATTTTATTGTTCGCACCGAACTTCCGCCCAAAGAAGGCATATTTTACAACGGACAGATTTTTGACGCTTATAAATTCGTTTCCGATTTGATTGAAACAGCAAAAAAAGAAATCATTTTGATAGATAATTATTTAGACACAAGTATTTTAACGTTAATCTCAAAACGCAAGAAAGGAGTGAAAGCAACTTTCTACACAAAGGAAATTTCAAACACTTTGCAACTTGATTTGGACAGACATAACGCCCAATATCCCGAAATTATCATTGAAGAAAAGCAAAATATACACGACCATTTTCTTTTGATAGACAACGACCTGTACCATATCGGCGCATCGTTGAAAGATTTAGGTAAAAAACTGTTTGCATTTTCAAAAATGGAAATGACAACGGGGGAATTATTAAGAAATATTTGATAAAAAAATTTATTGATTGGTATTGTAACCTCATTGGCCGCCTCTTTAATAGCAGGTTTTCTTAGCAATGCATTATTGGGAAGTGTTGGAGGAGGTATTGAAGCAAATGTTATTTTTAAAGTCTATTCGTTATTTTTAGCATTTGCAGTTTTTATCGCTTCATTAATGTTTGCGATAAGAGTAAATCCTATGATAATAAAAAATCTTTAATTTGGTATAAAAATAAGTCCTGCCCCTCCCGACGTTCAACCAACACATCGTGTTTCCTCTTTGGGCAAAACAACCTCAGTCCCGCACAGGGGCTTTAGTTATTAGACGGTTTTCAGGGGGAAAGGTTTAACGCGGAGTTCCCTGCTTCGCGGTCAGGTCGGTGGTTGTTTGTTTCTTGAGCAGGAAAAGCGGAGTTCGTCATCAGTCGTCGGCACAAAACCACGCCATGCCGTTCAGCCCTTTTTTCTTTTTTGCTTAATTTATAAGGCATAAAAAAAGGCTGAATTTTTTTGCCTTTTTCCCTGAGAAATGTTACATTTGCAAATTAAATTATAGACAATATGCTTAAAACATTTTCTATTGGCGGGGTGCATCCACCTGATAATAAGCTGGCTGCAAGAAGCGCGCTGACCCAACTGCCCCCGGAAGGAACAGTGGCGCTATTCCTTGGGCAGCACCTCGGAGCGCCTGCCGAACCTGTTGTTAATAAGGGTGATAAGGTGAAGGTGGGACAGTTAGTGGCCAAGGCCTCCGGCTTCGTGTCGGCCAATATCCACGCCTCAGTATCGGGAACAGTAAAAGGCATTGAGGCGGTGGCCGATATTTCAGGCTTCAAAAAGCCCGCCATAATTATTCAGGTGGAAGGCGATGAGTGGATGCCCGAAATTGACCGCAGTAAGAATATAATTCGTGATATTTCTATTGATAGTCAAGCTATTATTAAGAAAATCGCAGATGCGGGCGTAGTAGGCTTAGGCGGTGCCGCTTTCCCTACACATGTAAAACTGACCCCGCCGCCGGGCAAAAAAGCCGAGGCCATTATCATCAATGCTGCCGAATGCGAACCTTACCTTACCGCAGACCACCGCGTGATGCTCGAATATCCCGAACAAGTACTTATAGGTACCTTGTTGCTGAAAAAAGCGCTGAACGCATCTAAAGCCTATATCGGGATTGAAGCCAATAAACCCGATGCGATTAACTTGTTGACGGAACTTATACGTAAGTATAACTACGACATTGCCGTTGTAGCGCTGAAAAAACGCTACCCGCAAGGCGGTGAAAAACAATTAATAGAGGCTATTGCGGGTCGTCAGGTTCCCTCTATGAGCCTGCCTGTTGACGTTGGTGTAGTGGTGCAAAATGTAAGTACTGCCTTGGCGGTATATGAGGCAACGCTGAAGAACAAGCCTTTGATAGAAAACCGTATTACTGTTACAGGAAAAGACGCAAAGCAGCAAGTAAATATAATAGTGCGCACAGGTACGCCGTTATCGAAAGTGTTGGACGCTGCAGGCGGCATACCCGATAGCGTTGTTAAAATTGTATGCGGCGGCCCAATGATGGGCAAGGCCATATCGAATATTGACGCGCCTGCCTTCAAGGGCGGTTCTGGCATTCTTTTGATTTCCCAAGAAGACGCCAAACGTAAATCGGAAAGCAATTGTATTCGTTGCGCTAAATGCGTGCAGGCTTGTCCTATAGGATTGGAACCTTATCTTCTGATAAAACAAGCCCAAAGAAACAGGTATGACGAATTGGAAGCTAATAAACTGCAAGATTGTATAGAATGCGGCTGCTGCCTCTACTCCTGTCCGGCGCATATTCCTTTACTCGATTATATCCGTTTGGGCAGGGCTGAAGTACTGAAAATTATACGTACACGGCCTAAGACTTAAAATTTATTATCTATTATTTATTATTATTATTTTCGATAATGAAAAAACTAATTGTTTCCCCGGCGCCGCATATCCACAGCAAAGAAAATACCCAACGGCTGATGTTGGACGTGATTATTGCTTTGCTGCCGGCTTATTTGGTGTCGGTATATTTCTTCGGCCTCGGCGCATTGAATGTAGCCGCAGTAGCTGTGATTTCCTGCCTTCTCGTGGAATACGCCATCGAGCGCTGGGTGATGAAGCGCAAATCAACCGTAAGCGATCTTTCGGCAGTGCTTACCGGCCTTTTGTTAGCCATGAACCTGCCGAGCAATATCCCCTGGTGGATAGTGTTTATCGGTGCAGTGGTAGCTATCGGCATTGCAAAAATGAGCTTTGGCGGACTGGGGCAAAATGTGTTCAACCCTGCCTTGGTGGGACGTGTGTTCCTGCTCATATCTTTCCCTGTACAGATGACGAGTTGGCCTCGTCCCGATGCCCTCTGGTCGGGCGTGGACGCTGCTACGGGCGCTACTCCCTTAGCCATTATTAAAGAAGGCTTGGCCAAGGGCGAAACCGTAGAGCAAATTATGAACTCTTCTCTTGTTGATTTCAATTATTGGCACTTACTTTTCGGCAAGATTGGCGGTTCCTTAGGCGAAATATCGGCCATAGCCTTGCTGCTGGGCTTCGCCTATCTCTTGATCCGTCATGTCATTCGACCGCATATACCGCTGTCGATCTTCGGTACGGTTATCATATTTAGCGGTATTTTATGGCTGGCGGATTCCCAACAGTACGTTGACCCCTTGTTCCACCTGCTTACCGGCGGAGTGATGCTGGGCGCTATATTTATGGCAACCGACTATGTAACCTCGCCCATGAACCCGAAGGCAATGGTGATTTATGGTATAGGCATAGGCTTGCTGACCATACTGATTCGTGTATTCGGCAGCTATCCCGAAGGCATATCCTTTGCTATTCTGATTATGAATGCAGCAGTTCCTTTATTAAATCGATATATTAAACCCAAACGTTATGGCGAGGAGGTGAAACATGGCTAAAACTTCTTCTTTTTCAAATATGGTGATTGTGTTAACGGTCATCGCACTGGTCTCGGCTACCCTGCTCGGCGGCGTGTATCTGTTGACCGAAGAGCCTATAGCGGCAGCTAAGGTTGCTAAGATTAACGCTTCAATTGCCGAGGTAGTGCCGGCCTTCGATAATAACCCTTCGGCGCAACCCGATACCATAGTCTTGGAAAACCGTAAAATTATTCTTTACACGGCTAAACAAGGCAATGAAATAGTGGGCGTGGCTGTGGAAACATCGACCGGCAAAGGTTTTAGCGGATTGATTTCACTGATGGTTGGTTTTCTGCCCGATGGCGCTATTCGTAATATTGTGGTATTATCACATGCCGAAACCCCCGGCTTGGGCGATAAGATGGAGAAAGGCAAGGGCGACTTCAGCCTGCAATTTGAAGGCAAGCACCCCGAAACATTCAAATTAGCAGTAAAAAAAGATGAGGGCGATGTGGACGCCATTACGGCCTCTACCATTACTTCCCGTGCCTATTGCGATGCGGTTGACCGCGCTTACAGGGCCTTTCTCAAAATAATGGAGAAACAATCACAAAGAACTTCAGAAGAAAAGGAGGAAAACGATGAATAAATTACAATTGATACTTAAAGGAATAGTTAAAGAAAATCCCGTCTTTGTGTTGTTGCTGGGAATGTGCCCTACTCTGGCTACTACTTCTTCGGCTATTAACGGAATGGGCATGGGCTTGGCTACCTCAGCAGTACTCATTTTATCTAATATGGCAATAGCTACCGTGGCTTCGCAAATTCCCGCCAAGGTGCGTATCCCTGCCTACATTGTGATTATTGCCACCTTTGTAACCATGGTGCAATTTCTGATGCAGGCTTTTGTTCCCGACTTGTATGATACCTTAGGCTTGTTTATTCCTTTGATAGTAGTAAACTGTGTGGTTTTGGGGCGCGCCGAAGCATTTGCTTCCAAAAACTCTGTGTTTCATGCAATGCTCGACGGCGCAGGCATCGGCATAGGTTTTACCTTGGCCTTGACCGTTCTTGGCATGGTGCGCGAATTGTTGGGCGCAGGCGCTTTCTTCGGCACAAAAATATTGCCCGAAGGTATTACCCTCTTTATTTTAGCTCCCGGAGCATTTATTGTACTGGGTTATCTGATGGTTCTTTTTAATAAACTAAAACGATAGATTGTTAAGCTTTATGGAATACATTATCATTATTATATCAGCCGTATTTGTCAACAACATTTTGTTGGCGCAATTTTTGGGCGTATGCCCCTTCCTCGGCGTGTCGAGCAAGGTAAGCACTTCTATCGGCATGGGCGGAGCAGTGATGTTTGTGATGGCCTTGGCTACTTTGGTAACCTACCTCTTGCATTATTATATTTTAGTACCCTTGCAAATAGAGTTTATGCAAACCGTGAGTTTCATTCTGGTAATTGCAGGTTTAGTGCAAATGGTGGAAATTATTCTGAAGAAAATCAGCCCTGCCCTGTACCAGGCCTTGGGTATTTTCCTTCCCTTGATTACTACCAACTGCGCCGTGCTGGGAGTAGCAATTTTAGTAGTGTCTAAAGAATTTGCTTTCGGCGGCCCCGAACATCTTCTGAACTTAGCTGAAAGTATAGTTTATGCTGTAGCTTCGGCCATAGGCTTTGCTTTGGCTATGGTGCTTTTTGCCGGTCTGCGCGAACAATTAGACTTAGCCGATGTGCCTAAGGCTTTCAAAGGCGCTCCCATTGCCTTAATCACTGCCGGTATTTTAGCCTTGGCCTTCATGGGCTTTGCAGGTTTAGTATAAGTTGTTTTTTAAAATAATACGATGTTTACGGAAGAAGATTACCTGCAGCAAGGTAAAGCATTTCAGCAAAAACAACAATGGGCAGAGGCTATCAATGCCTATAAAGAAGCCTTGGAGTTAAATCCTGAAAGCAAAGCTAAATTTGCCTTGGATTATATTTACGAAATATTGGACTTTCGCTATACCGATTTGCTTAATCCTTAGATTAATGCGTGTGTGAATATTGTTGTAGGCAATGCGGGCGACAGCGACAATTGGCAAACGGAATGTAAATGGACAAAAAATATAAACATTAAGCATGGTTAAAATAAGTAGAATTATTATTATCTCTTGTACTATATTGACTATGGTATCAATAATTGTTTCTTGTGAAAAAGAAAATTACGAAATATATCCTAAAAAATATATTTTTACTGATATTATATACGGTGAAGTGAACACATACACCAATTCAGGAAATATAAATGAACCCGATAAAATTTATTCATTTTTAGAAAATTTCAGAATGAATAATCGGATGTACGGTAGTTCGGGATATACTTTGGTTACAGGTTCTTTGTTAAATATATACGAGGATCAACCTACCAACATACCATTCAAATTATATGATGAAATTGAATTAATATCAAATTCACAAGCCAAAATAACAAGTAATGACACGGTTATCCATTTTGATGTCATTCGGAAGAATGGGATTTTGCATTTTCAATCATTTGACATAATAATAGGTAGTAGAGATATTTTTGAGCCTGATAGTAGACCATATTATATAAAACCTTATTATGGCTGGAGTGAAAAACTAAAATATTCTCCACTTTACATTGATACAGTAAAAATTTGGGGTGTTGGTGGCGGCATTTTACGCTATGATTTTAAACCTTGTATTTATGCAATAGAAATAAAGGATGGAATTCAAATATCATATACATGTTATGTCGAAAGAACCATGATGCATATTGATGTGGGTACAGAAGGTTTCTACTATCACTCTAATCATGGTGCCCTCCAGAATGTTCAGAATGATTTCAATCGAGATTATTTACTTTCATATAAAGCAGATGACAATTTAAGAAGAGATACAATTGTATATAAAACAAATACAATTATATTTAAAAAGAAATAAAAACGTCTCACAATTGGCGGTTTGTTTGGCGTAAGGCGGCGAGTAACCCCACGGAAAAGATAGTGTGAAATTGAACGTTTGTAGCCCACATAGGGATATTCATTAAATAAAATTTCCCAACAAATTCATTTTGAAGATGTTGGGATTTTTTGTATCTTTGTGCCTTACCCCGAAAATACGGTTTTCCGGCCAAAATCGGGGTGTTAAAGGCTACCTTTGCATTTTGCAAATTCAATATCGGTAGCGGCTTTTTCCTTTAATGAAGGATCTTTGGCATAAGCGCGGGCCAAACAAGCGGCCACTTCCGTACAGTTGCCTTTGCGGGCTGCGATAATGGCTTTCAAATACTCCGACTGAGCATCGTCTTTGCTATTCAGAATAGTCGTAGCCTTGTCTTCATTGCCTGAAAGCAGATTCGACAAAGCTTCGTTGTAGGAATTAGTACCGTTGTAACGGTTCAAAGCATCTGAATAATTTCCATTCAGAATAGAAATCGCACCTATGTTTGTTTTAGCATCAGCATTGTTAGCTTCATTAAACAATTTAACAGCGTCTTCAATACGATTTTCACGCAAAGCTACAACACCGAGGTTATTCTTCACAGCCGCATCGTTTTGGTTGCTGGCTTTAGCTAAAGCGGTTTTGGCGGCAGCTGCATTACCATTCAGCAATTCGGCCCAAGCCAAATTATTGTAAGCGCGATAATCGTTATATTTTTCGGCAGCCTTGGTGTACAATGAAATCTTGGTATTAAGGTCGTCAATCAAAGTAGCGGCATACAATAAGCCTTCTACATCTAAACCTTCAACAGAATTAGCGCTTACCATCTCTTTCAGTTCCTCATCGGTGTAGTTTAACCATTCATTTTCGGCAATCATACGAGAGCGGCGAAGCTCAGGTAATACTTTGTCTTTCAATATTTTATAAACATTCGACATGTTTTTAATTTCACGTTCGCGAACCACGTCGTCGCTATACATGGAAAGTACACGAAGAACTAAATCCTTATCCTGAAGATCCGAGGCAGCTACCAGTTCACGGAAACCGTCCCAGTCTTCCGAAATGCTGGTTAAGTTAATAGGCGCTTTTTTGTCTAACTTTTTCACCATATTGGCATAAGCCGTTTCAGCAGTTTTTCCGCGTTTCTGGGCCAAAGGTTCATTGGTGGTTATCGGGCCTTCGGGCGATGCGGCAGAAATAATGTTCATAGCCTTAGCTTGCGAACGCTCATCTTCATTGATAGCCGTCAAGAAATCCTGCAAAGCCTTAATCTCTTCTTTTCTCAATTCGGTATTACGAACTGCGTCGCTATTAACAACATAATTGATTTGCGCTTCCTGAGTTTTAATGATTGTTTTAGGATATTTATCTCCTAACATAGAGGGATTACCATCAGTATTCAACAACTTATAAGTAACAATGGCGCCGTCGGCCAGTTTACGCGCTTCGTCAAAAGGCCATACTTTATCTTTGTAAAGCACGCGGGCGCGCAACTCCAAACGAGAAGATTCCATACCCGGCTTATAGTCGAACTTCACAGGTTGGTCAATTTTTCCACCTACTGTCGGAATTACCGTGTTATTACCTTGAACTTTCTCGCCTTGCAATAATTTCACAGGGCCGGCAACTTCACCGCCTTGATACACCAAAACCGGCGTCAGTTCCAAGGTAGCTTTAGGGTGAAAATATTTTTCAGGGAAAGAAACTGTATAGCGAGCCTCAATGACGTTTGCACGCACTTCTAATACCTGAGGGTCGCAGGAAGTAGTAACTAAGTCCGCTTGTTTTTTCATCTTTTCGGGACTTGAACAAGCTGCCATGAACAATGTTGCAAATGCCAACACTAATAAAGGAATACATTTTTTCATAATTACGTTATATTAAGTTATTTGTTTAAAAAGTCCATAATTTCCAATATACAAAGTTACAATTAAATCTTAAAAAAACAAAGGTTTACACAAAATTTCATAAAACTTTACGCAATAAGCGTGCCAAATCTTCAGGCGTGTCCACAGCCTGCGTTTCACATTCGGTTTCAGCTACTTTAATATGATAGCCGTTTTCTAACCAGCGCAATTGCTCCAACGATTCGGCGACCTCTAAAGCGCCGGGCGCTAAATTAGACAAAATTTTCAGAATATCAGTACGATAAGCATACAAGCCTACATGCTTGTAAAAAACATGCTTCGCCGTCCACTCACTACGCTCAGCATCACGCAAGTAAGGAATGGGCGAGCGGCTAAAATACAAGGCCTCTCCTCCCCTGCTCACTACTACCTTCGGCGCATTGGGGTTAAAGATATCTTCTTCCTTGGAAAAGCGTTTTATCAAGGTGGCTATTTGCACTTCGGGAGTATCGAAACAACTGACTAACTGATGAATCTGTAAAGGATCAATAAAAGGTTCATCGCCTTGAATATTAATTACGACATCAAAGTTTATCTTTCTGTCTAACTGAATTTTAGCTATTGCCTCAGCACAACGGTCAGTGCCGCTACGGTGGGTAGTAGCGGTGAGTACAACATTTCCGTTGAAATTTTCTACACATTCCACAATTCGGGCATCATCGGTAGCCACATACACTAAAGGCAGCGCTTTCGCCGCCTGCTCATACACCCGTTGAATCATCGGTTTTCCGTTAATATCGGCTAAGGGTTTTCCCGGAAATCGGGAAGAGGCATAACGCGCCGGAATAATTCCAATAAATGACATAATTTCAAAATTTCAGGCTGTAAAGTTAAAAAAAACATCAATTTTAAACAAAAAAAAAACATTTTCTGCATATTTTTTGTACCTTTGTAGGTTAATTATGGACCTTAGCAGCTTAAAACAACGATTTGAGGTTATTGGCAGTACGCCTGAGTTAAACCGCGCGCTTGACATTGCCCGTCAGGTAGCCCCTACCGATCTTTCGGTATTGGTTACCGGCGAAAGCGGGGTGGGGAAAGAGGTATTTCCGCAAATCATACATCATTTCAGCAGTCGGAAGCATGGTCCGTATATTGCCGTAAACTGCGGCGCTATTCCCGACGGTACTATTGATTCTGAACTTTTCGGGCACGAAAAAGGCTCGTTCACCGGCGCCCACGATGCCCGCAAGGGGTATTTTGAAGTGGCCAACGGCGGCACCATCTTTTTAGACGAGGTGGCTGAACTGCCTCTCGCTACCCAAGTGCGGCTGCTGCGCGTACTCGAATCGGGAGAATTTATCAAAGTAGGCTCGTCGAAAGCGCAAAAAACCAATGTGCGGGTAATTGCCGCCACCAATACGAATGTCTTGCAGGCCGTACAGAAAGGGCGTTTCCGTGAAGATTTATATTATCGCCTCAACACCGTTCCTATCAATATTCCTCCCTTGCGCGAACGAAAAGAAGATATTCATTTACTGTTCCGCAAATTCGCCCTCGACTTTGCCGAACGCTACCAGATGCCGGTGATTAGCCTTACGCCGGAAGCTCAGGCGACGCTTCGCAATTATTATTGGCCGGGGAATGTGCGCCAACTCAAAAATGTTACAGAGCAATTATCGGTGATAGAGAACGAACGGATAATTACCGCCGAGGTGTTGAAAAACTATTTGCCGAATTATAACACCTCCGCCCTGCCCGTATTGTCGCACAGCAAAGAGCAAACTATATCCTCGGAACGTGAAATTTTATACAATATACTTTTTGAACTGCGTAACGACATGAATGCACTCAAACAGGTAGTGCATGAATTATCGCAGGACAGAAATATCACGCAACCGACAGTAAATATCAGCCAGCCCGTCAAGGTCGCACACTCCTTAGACAGCGATATTACCGATACGGAAGAAATAAAAGACAGCGAAGACATCAAAGAAGAAAATTTATCCTTGGAAGAGCATGAAAAATCGCTTATAAAAATAGCCTTGGCTAAGAATGACGGTAACCGAAAGAGCGCAGCCGAAGAATTGGGCATATCCACACGTACGCTATATAGAAAATTAAACGAATATAATATTGATTAAGGAGAAAAAGATTAAAGACTAAAAGAACAAAGACAACATTCATAACTCATAAACCATAACTCATAACCATGTCCATAAGAAAACATATTGTTGCTGCAACCGTACTGCTGAGCCTGCTTTGTTGGCTGCAGGGCTGCAAGGGAGGCTATTCATTTACCGGCACCTCTATTTCCCCCGAAGTAGAAACGGTAAGTATTGATTACATCAATAATATGGCCATGATTGTTTACCCGCCCTTAAGTAATTCGCTTACCGAATCGTTGAAAGATAAATTTACGCGGACTACGCGCTTAAGTTTGGTAAGCTACGACGGCGATTTGCATTTTGAAGGCGAAGTTACAGGCTATGATGTAACTTCCATGGGAGTAACCGCCGACGAAGTAGCCTCGGTCAACCGATTGAACGTAACCGTAAAAATACGGTTTACCAATAATAAAGACGAACAACAAAGTTACGATAAATCGTTCAGCCAATACGCCGACTTCGACTCCGCTCGAACTTTAGACAGCGTACAGGCAGAGTTAGTAGATGAGATTATAGAAAAATTAATAGAAGATATTTTTAATAACGCAGTAGCTAATTGGTAATGAAAACAGAACAATTCATACAACGCCTTAAACCGTTTCCGACAACGGCTTCAAACAACGAAGTAAAAGCAATAGAGCAACTTATTGAACGTTACCCTTGGTGCGGTATTGCCCGACAATTATTTTTGGAAGTCTTGTCCCAAAATAACGACGGGCGTTTTTCTGATTATGCCCCAAAAACGGTAGTATATGTAGTACATCGGGAACAATTGTATTATCGTTTGCAACTATTAAAAACGCAACCGACTGCGCAAAAGAAAGAAAAGGCAGAGACTATTAAAGAAGACGATGTTTTATTAATAGAAGAAGGAACAGTAATTGAAGAAAAAAAACTGATTGAAGACGAAAACTCAACTAAGGAAGAAGACCTGATTGAAGGAGGAAACTTAATCGAAGTAGACACCTTAGTAGAAGAACAAACCTCAGTAGAAGAAGAAGCATCAACAGAAATAAAAACCTTAGTAGAAGAACAAACCCCAGTAGAAGAAACCTTAGTAGAAGAAGAAACCTCTACAGAAATAAAAGCCTTAGTAGAAGAACAAACCCCGATAAAAGAAGAAACCTTAATTGCACCGCCTCAACCCGCTATAACAACGAAATTGAAAGCGACATTCAGCGCTCCGAGCGATTATTTTGCAGGCGAGGAGATTGAAGTAAACGTAGCAACCGACCCCATAGCCCGTTTTATCGTTGAACGTCCGCAAATTCGCCCCTTAGCCAGCTCTCTTATGGGCATTGAGCTTCCTAATCAGATAGAACAAACGGCGCCGCCAAAAAAATTTGAAGATATAGTTACCGAAACTTTAGCTAAAATATATGAAAGTCAGGGGCTTGTATCTTTAGCTCAAGCAACCTATGAAAAATTAAGTTTGCTGGAACCAAAAAAAAGTGCTTACTTTGCAGCCCGAATTCAAAATTTAAAGTTTAAATCTAACAATTAATATTATGTATTCATTTGTAGCCGTATTAATTATCATAGCTTGTATCTTACTAACTATAGTAGTGTTAGTACAAAATTCCAAAGGCGGTGGATTGGCCGCCAATTTTGCTGCCGGCAATCAGGCCTTCGGTGTCCGTCAAACTGCCGATTTTTTAGAAAAGGCCACATGGACTTTGGCTATCAGCGTTTTAGTGCTCTGCTTGGCAGCTACTGCAATAGTAGCCGGCGGCGGCGGCGGTGAGAGTAGCTCAACTATCCAAAGATCCTTGGAGAACATACAATCAACCCCGGGACAGCCCGAATTCCCTGTTATGCCACAACCCCCTCAACCAGGACCTTCAGACGCTACAACTCCTGAAGAATAAGGTTATTATGGAGGTATATAAAGCCATTCTATAACTAAAGAGCGGCTTTCTTTACCCTAAAATAAATCCCCAAAATGACATTTTGTCAGTTTTTTGTTTTGGCATCTTATTTGTATTACCTAAAAGCAAATAAATAACAATTTAACTTTAAAATTAAATATCTAACATTATGAAAATTAAACCATTAGCAGACAGAGTATTGGTAGAGCCTGCAGCGGCTGAAGAAAAGACCGCCAGCGGCCTGTACATTCCCGACACCGCCAAGGAAAAACCTCAACGCGGAAAAGTTGTTGCAGTAGGCAGCGGAAAGAAAGACGAGCCTATGGAACTTAAAGTCGGCGACGAAGTGTTATACGGCAAATATGCCGGTACGGAAATATCCATTGAAGGCATAGATTATATGATGATGCGTCAATCTGACATTCTCGCAGTAGTGTAATCAAATCAACAAAATTATAAATTAACAAATCAACAATAAATTATGGCTAAAGAAATAAAATTCAACATAGAAGCACGCAATATCATGAAAGAAGGCGTGGATGCACTGGCTAATGCAGTAAAAGTAACTTTGGGCCCCAAAGGCCGCAATGTGGTTATTGATAAAAAATACGGCGCACCCCAAATCTCTAAGGACGGCGTAACCGTTGCTAAAGAAATTGAACTCGAAGACCGCTTCGCCAACATGGGCGCTCAAATGGTTAAGGAAGTAGCTTCCAAAACCGCCGACCAGGCAGGAGACGGAACAACTACCGCCACTATATTGGCGCAGTCAATTATTAATGTAGGCTTGAAAAACGTAACCGCCGGCGCTAATCCCATGGATTTGAAGCGGGGTATTGATAAGGCCGTAATAGCTGTAGTCGAAAGTCTGAAACAACAACGCAAATCCGTAGGCGACGATTTGGCAAAAATCGAACAGGTAGCTACCATCTCGGCCAATAACGATAACAATATCGGTAAACTGATTGCCGAAGCAATGGCTAAGGTGAAAAAAGAAGGCGTAATCACCGTTGAAGAAGCCAAAGGCACCGATACCGAAGTGAAGGTAGTAGAAGGCATGCAATTCGATCGCGGTTATATCTCAGCTTATTTTATGACCGACGGCGAAAAGATGGAAGCCGTACTCGAAAATCCGATGATTCTGCTTACCGACCGTAAGATTTCGACCATGAAAGACTTGATGCCCTTATTGGAGCCGGTGGCTCAAAGCGGCCGCGCATTATTAATTATTGCCGAAGACGTTGACGGCGAAGCGCTTTCAACTTTAGTAGTCAACCGCCTGCGCGGTACCATTAAGGTTGCTGCCGTTAAGGCTCCGGGCTTCGGCGACCGCCGTAAGGAAATGCTCGAAGACATCGCTATCCTCACCGGAGGCATGGTAATTTCCGAAGAAAAGGGACTGAAACTCGACAGCGCCCGTCCCGAAATGCTTGGCAAGGCCGAAAAAGTAACCATTGATAAGGAAAATACGACCATTGTAAACGGCGGCGGCGAGAAGCAAAATATTGAACATCGCATAGGACAAATCCGTAAACAAATGGAAACAACTACCAGCGATTACGACCGTGAAAAGTTGCAGGAACGTTTGGCTAAATTAGCCGGCGGCGTAGCAGTACTGTATGTAGGCGCTGCCACCGAAATGGAAATGAAAGAAAAGAAAGACCGCGTTGACGATGCTTTGCACGCCACCCGTGCCGCCGTTGAAGAAGGTATTATCCCCGGCGGCGGCGTAGCTTACGTCCGCGCTATTGATATTCTTGAAAATCTGAAAGGCGATAATGAGGACGAAACTACCGGCATTCAAATCGTGAAACGCGCTGTTGAAGAGCCCTTGCGTCAAATTGTGGAAAATGCAGGTTTGGAAGGCAGTGTTGTCGCACAAAAAATAAAAGAAGGCAAAGGCGATTTCGGGTACAATGCCCGCACCGATAAATACGAAGAGTTATTTAAATCAGGCGTTATTGACCCAACGAAGGTTGCCCGCGTAGCTTTGGAAAACGCAGCTTCGGTTGCCGGCATGTTCCTGACCACCGAATGTGTATTGGCCGACAAGAAAGAGGAAAACCCCATGCCTATGGGCTCTCCCGGAATGGGCGGAATGGGTGGAATGATGTAGTTGTCGACTTGCGATTACGCAATTTGCGATTAGTAGAGAGGCTGTTCGGAATTTTTCGGACAGCCTTTTTTGTTATGAGCTATGAATTGTTATTCAGTTGTTTATTTGTTTACAGTTAACAAGTTTACGTCATTGCGAGGCACGAAGCAATCTTTTTTCCAAAAAATTTTGCAAAGATACAAAACATTATTCAAATAATATGCTGATAAACAAGTGCTTAGTTGTTATTTTTAAAATTCAAAACAGTTTCTTATATTTGTGCCTGAATTACAACTATGAAAAAACTTTAAACTATTTAGCATGAAAGCTTATGTATTCCCCGGACAGGGCGCGCAATTCTCAGGAATGGGTAAAGACTTGTATGACAACGTACCCAAGGCGGCAGCCATGTTTGAACAAGCCAATCAAATTCTCGGATTCTGTATTACTGATCTGATGTTTGCCGGCAGTGATGCCGATTTGAAACAAACCAAGGTAACACAACCGGCTATTTTCCTGCATTCTGTGATTTTAGCCTGTTCGCTTCCCGATTTTCGACCGCAAATGGTAGCGGGTCATTCTTTGGGTGAATTTTCGGCCTTGGTAGCTGCCGGAGCTATGAATTTTGAAGACGGCCTGCGCTTGGTGGCCGCCCGTGCTATGGCTATGCAAAAAGCCTGTGAACGAGAACCTTCTACTATGGCTGCCGTGCTGGGAATGGACGATAATAAGGTAGAGGAAATCTGCGCCTCGGTCAATGGTGTCGTGGTGGCTGCTAATTATAACTGTTCCGGACAGTTAGTGATTTCAGGTGCGGTGAAGGCAGTAGAAGAAGCTTGCGAAAAATTAAAGGCTGCCGGCGCTAAGCGCGCTTTGTTGTTGCCGGTGAGCGGCGCCTTTCACTCTCCGCTGATGGAGCCTGCCCGCGTAGAATTAGAGGCTGCCATTCAAGCAACTATATTGAATACCCCTATTTGCCCTGTTTATCAAAATGTTGATGCTAAGCCCTATACCGATCCGGAAAGCATTAAAAAGAACCTGATAGCTCAGTTGACGGCTCCGGTATGCTGGAAGCAAACGGTGCAAAACATGGTGGCTGACGGACTTACCACCTGTGTGGAATTAGGTCCCGGCAACGTCTTGCAAGGCTTAGTAAAGAAAATAGCTCCGGAAGTAACTACCGAGGGCAAGCAAGCGCTATAGTCTTAATGAACAATTAAATGGGAACTTGTTAATTATCAACAAGTAAAAAAAACAAATAAATAAACAACTTATTAACACTTTTTCTGTTCATATTTTTTTTTGAACATAATATATTAATTTTTTGTTAAATTTAAATAGTTTCTGAACATATCATTTTTTTTTTCATATCTTTGGACTTTATATCAAAAACATAAGAACATGAAACTTTTAGAAAAATTTACTTTAAAAGGCGCTGTGCTGTCTTTAGTACTGGCCTTTGTCGTTTTTGGCCTTTGGACTTGTAATACGGAAGATATTGACGATAATATCCCGTTTATTACTCTTTCTTCGGAGAAAATTCAGGCAACTGCCGCCGAGGGCGACTATAATCTGGTGATTTCTACCAACCGAAAATGGAGTATTTCCGGAAATCCTGATTGGTGTTCACCCAGTCAAATGACCGGTGAGGGACCTGCCACTATTACCCTTACTTGTTTAGAAAATACCAGTATAGCCCGTGCAGTGGACCTGCGCATTGCTACTACCTCTATTGGTAAATACCTGCGTGTTGAGCAGGACGGAGCAATAGGCGCAATGGTGATTTATGAAGAGAACTTTGCTGTGCCGGATGGAAACACGAATATTGCCGAATACAATCTCTGGCAACGCGGCGGTACCGGCGGTGCAAGCGCCAGCTATTCCGGGACCAATACTTCTGTGAGAACTTCAGTGGCTTCGAGTCCACTATTCTATCCGGATGCCAGCAGCGGTGGTAATGTCTTTTTTGGAACCTCTCCGGCTGTGTTCACAGTAACAGGTATAGGGCTCCCGAGTGGCGTACAGGATATTTCCTTAACCTTTGGTATCAGCAAGGTGGTTTATACTACCCAAAACGTTTGGGATCCTTTTAATGCCGACAATCTAACCCTGTCCTACACTATTGATGGCGTAACATGGAATCCAATTACATGGGAAATAGCCTCAGAACCCGAGGCAGGCAGTGCAACAAACTGGGCATTAGCTTCTGCGGTTATTTCGACTAACGGCGGGGACTTCCTTGGCTTGAGATATACAGCAGGTGTAAGCAGCGCTATACGTCTCGACGACATAAAACTGATATCAGGCGGCACCAGTGGCCCAATGGTAAATCTTTCGGCCTATACATGGAACCCCACAGCGGAAGCTGCCTCTACAACAATTAATGTAACATCGAATACTTCTTGGGTAGTTACGCCTGATCCGACTGCAACCGACTGGTGTACGGTTGACGGCGCTTTGTCGGGTACCGATAATGGCTCCTTTACGGTTAATGTAATTGCTAACCATGGGATTAATCGCTCCGCTACCATTACGGTAAAATCGGCCGACAATACGATTACCAGATTATTGGCGGTAAGCCAGGCCGAAGACGAAGGCAATTTGATTTGGTATGAGCCTTGCGGGAATGCAGCAACTGCGACTACTATTGCGGGTTATACCGGATGGGAGAAATTGGGTACCGGCGCTACTAATGTAGAATATTCCGGAACAGGCACAGAGGTAAGATCTACGATACCTTCTACGGGTATGTACACCAATGCCAGCGGGCCGAATGCCGTATTCTTTGGAGCGGCAATACCTACTGTGTTTATTGCCGATAATATTACCCTGTCAGGCGAGAACACTGTTACTTTGAGTTTTGGCATAAGTAAAACGACTTATATCTCAGGTACCGGTAATGTATGGGATCCCTTTGTAGGAAATCATTTAGAACTGTCTTATTCTACTGACGGAGGTACTACCTGGTTGCCTGCCAATTGGAGTATAGCTTCAGAACCTGCTGCCGGTGCTACTACTACCTGGGCTTTGGCTTCCGCTGTATTCTCAACTTCCGGCGCCTCTTCTTTAAGCATTAAATTTACATGCAATATAGCCAGTGTTGTACGTCTTGATGACATGAAATTGGTGGCCGGCGGCACTGTAGAGCCATTCCTTAATGTTTCTACACCCACCCTGTCTATTGATGGCGCCGGGGAAAGTAAATCGTTCTCGGTTACTTCTAATGTTAACTGGACGGTAAACTCATCTGCTACCTGGTGTGCGGTTAGTCCTGCCAATGGAAGCGACAATGGAGCGGTTACGGTTACGGCTTCTCCCAATACGGCTACCACTTCCCGCTCGGCCACTGTAACGGTCAGCGGTACAGGAGTTTCCGAAAAAACCGTTCTGGTAACACAAGACGAAGTTGCTGTTCCGGAAACAGTAGTTTGGGCTACTGCTGTGGGCTCTGTTCCGATAACAAGTAATACAGATGTTAATATTTTTACAGGATGGGAAACTACCGGCGAAGGAGCAGCCAATGTAACTTATTACTCACCGGGTACGGTATCGGCTCGAACTACAACAGCCTCTGCTAATTACAGCGGAGCTTCCGGCGGCAATAACGTCTTCTTCGGAGGCCTTACAAATGGTACGGCAGACTTCATAGTAGCGAATATTAATGTGAACGGATTGACCGATGCAACCTTAACCTTTGGCAGCACTAATAATGCGGCAAGTTATAATTACGACCACTTGTTGCTCTTTTATTCGTATGATGGCTATGATTGGACAATTGCACCCTACAGTCGTACGCCGGCAAGCTCAGGTAACTGGGGTTTATGTCAGCTAACGATTAACTCCATTCCGGCGAATGCATATCTCTACCTGCTATGGTCGGCAACAACAGCAAGCGTATGCCGCATTGATGATATGAAACTGACCTCGGCAGACAGCCCCTCGCCTGCCGTTAAACCGGTGGTTGTTACCGGAACGGCCGGCACATTTACCGCTACCGGCGCAACAGTAGGCGGTAATAGTTATGTTACAGGAACCGACGCTATTACCGAGATAGGAGTAGAATATAAAATAGATGCAGGCGCTTACACCGCTCAAACGGCAACCATAGCCACACCTTTTACGGTTGAGCTTACCGGCTTGTCGCCCGCTACCACTTATACTTACCGCGCTTATGCCAAAATAGCCAGCGCAACAGTGTATGGTAGAGAAAAGACTTTCTATACCCAATCGGCAACACCTTCGCTTTCGGTAGCTCCTTCATCTTTGAATTTTGCGGCGGCAGGCGAAGATAAAAGTTTTAATATTACCAGCAGCAATACAACCTGGTCGATTAGTTCTTCTGAAACTTGGTGTACTGTCGGCGTTACTACCGGCACCGGCAATAGCGCCGTTACCGTTACAGCTTCGCCTAATACAGCCACTACCTCCCGCTCTGCTACTATCACCGTTAGCGGAACAGGCGGGGTCAGCGACCAACTGATTAGCGTAACACAGGATGGGGTTACAGGTTCGAGTTATTTAGCCTACATTTCTTTAGTTGGCCTAACTACCGGCTCTTCCTTAAGCGATCCTTATGTAGAAGCTACTGATGGGTCTAGAGTTACTCGAGTATTTGGCTCCAGTGAAACGCCTGCTAATTTAAGTTATACAAATAGTTCTTCTTCTATATGGAGCGGCGGATGGAATAATAGCGGAGCCGCTTGGGTCATCTCTACCATCGCGGTAACCGAAGAACTGTCTGGTCTAATTAAGTTGTCATTTAAAACTTTTGGCGTAGCCGCTTCGCCCAAAAACTGGATTGTTCAATACTCTAATGATAACAGTACATGGCATAATACCGATGCTGCTTATTCAATTACTCAAACGGCCACTCCGGGCGACGACCAACTGTTTACTATTATGGTGGACGCAGCCAATAAAGTGGTCGTCGGTGGTCGCTTATATATAAAACTTATGCCCGACCCTGCTTCTACTGAAGCTATAAATGGGGGAACCATTGGCACAGCCAATGTTAACTCTCGTCTCGCAACATTAATTACTGTAGAAAAAACAACTGAAGCTATAGGTACGCTGTTGGTTAGCCCTTCGAGTCTGAGTTTTGACGCAGCGGCGGAAACCAAATCATTTACGGTTACTTCCAATGTGACTTGGACAGCCACCTCCTCTAATACATGGTTCTCTATTAGTCCGTCCGGCGGAAGCAATAATGGTACAGTTTCGATTACCGCCAGCGCCAACACTGCCACAACCTCCCGATCGGCTACGGTTACGGTGAGCGACCCCGGCGGAGCTAACCGATTGGTGAGCATAACACAGGCGGGAGCTACGTCAGCGACTACTTTGGCTGAGTGGGTGTTAACAGGACTTTCTGCTGCTACTGTACCTTCTTTAAATGCAACCACCGGAGCCGCTACATTGTCTCTCAATGATGGTAGAAATATTACATTAGCCACTAATGGCTCAATTTATACCGGTGGATGGGATGGCGCTTCCAGTACCACAATTAAAGCATGGATGCTTGATATGGACGTTACCAGTGCTGCTAATGGAGACTTGCAGATAGACTTTGAAGCTTATGCAACCGGAACTGCTCCTGCCAACTTTACAATTGAGTGGTCAACAGATAATAGTACGTGGAATCCAACAGGGCAAAATTATAATTTCCCAAATACAAGTGATATTATAGTGAGTAAGACTATCACTGTTTCAGGGGTTTCAAGTAAGTTGTATATAAGACTAAGAGCTATTGATACAGTCAGTGTAGGAGGTGGTACTGTTGCTTCCGGTGGTAATAGCCGACTAAAAACTGCTGTTACTATTACTAAACTGTAATGTCTTCTTACATTGAAGTATAACACTGCTACGACACCTCGTGTCATAATAATCTTACCTCAATTTTAGACTATAAAAATATGCTTAAAAACACTAACATACGATACATCTGGATGTTTTGTTTCGCTTCCCTGCTCTTTACTGTCAGTTGTGGTAAAGAACCCGAAGCGTCGAAACCCGAAGTTACTATAGAGTTCAATGGAAGCTCTTCGGACTTTGACTGGAACAAGCTAAGCGGCTTGCTGCGTGTGAACGCTCCCGAAAATGAAAGTTGGACACTTAACATTACCTATCTCAACGAGGAGGAAGAATACAATGATTGGTGCCGCCTTTCGGCAAGTAGCGGAACAGGGAATAGAAGCATTTCGGTAAACTTAGATTACAACCTTTCGAAAGAAGACCGCTCCGCCTCCATAACTGTAACCCTTGAAAGCACAAGCCTTACGGCCTCTTTACCATTGAGGCAATATGGCCAATCGTGGGGCGATGATGATACGCCTGATGTACCGGCCGATTTCACTGCATTAGAATTACCTATGGTAGTTGATGCGGCTTGGGTCTTGTACTATTCTAAAGGTGAGTTTACCCTCGAATATTCCCCTACCAAGAAGCACTCAAAATGGGTAGCGTGGAAACTGCACCGCGGCCATCTTGGCACTTCCGGTCGCACCGACGCCTGGCAGTTTGATTCGCGAATTCCGGCTCAATATCGGCCTACGCGTAACGACTTTTCCGGTTACGACCGTGGGCATATAGTCCCTTCAGCCGACCGTACCCTGTCGCGCGAAATGAATGCCGAAACCTTTATGTACTCCAATATGACGCCCCAAAATGCTAATCTGAATCAACAGACCTGGGCGACTATAGAAACGAGAGAGCGGAACTGGGTAAGCGGCTACGACACCTTATACATTTGTGCCGGCGGAACAATATTGAACGAGTCGGATATCAGCCACTATACCTCTATCAGCCAGATGGCTGTGCCAAAGTATAATTTTAAAGTTATCCTGCGTAAAAAGGCCTCTACAGGTGCTTATGACGCTATAGGCTTTTGGTTCGAAAACCGTTACTACGGCAGGCAAGCCAACGTTTCGGATGTGCAAACAGTCAGGTATATAGAAGAGAAGACAGGGATTGACTTCTTCTATAACCTGCCACAAAGCGTACAAGATGAAGTAGAAAACCAATTCAGGCCGCAGGATTGGGGGTTTTAACTAAAAATTAATGCTTATGAAAAAACAAATTATATTAGCAGTAGCGCTGGCACTTGTTCTTAGCAGCAGCGCTCAAGCTCAGAAAAAAGAATATGCAGTGGTATTTTATAATGTAGAAAATTTGTATGATACCATTAAATCGCCCGGTGTGAACGACGATGAATTTTTGCCTAACGCGGCCAAGAAATGGAATAGCGACAAATATTGGAAAAAGATGAACAATATTGCGGAGGTGTTCTTTCAAATTGCTTCTACAACCAAGGCCTTTCCTGCCATAATCGGCGTATCGGAAATTGAAAACCGCAATGTACTTGAAGATTTAGTCTCGCACGAAAAATTAGCGAGGGCCAATTACCAAATTGCTCACTTCGATTCGCCTGACCGACGCGGAGTGGACGTGGCGCTGCTTTACCGCCCCGACCAGTTTACATACGAGGGCAGCGAGCCGATTAGAACCATTGTTCCTGCTTTGCCCAATTTTAGGACACGCGACATTCTCTTAGTTTGGGGCACCATAGAAGGCGAGCCTTTTTCTATCTTTGTCTGCCACTGGCCTTCGAGACTCGGCGGTTCGCAATCTTCCGAATACCTGCGCGTAGGCGCTGCGCAAACTGTGCGTAACGCCATTGACTCCGTTCTTGCGATTCGTCCCGATTCCAAAATTATTGTGATGGGCGACCTGAACGACGACCCTATAGATAAAAGCATTTACGAGGTACTCGGCGCCAAAGGAAAGGAAAAAGAGGCAAGCACCGCAGCCACTTTGTTTAATCCTTTCCACGAAATGTTTAAAAAAGGATTCGGCACCTTGGCCTACAATGATGCATGGAATATTTTCGACAATATTATAGTAAACGGCCGCCTATTGCACGGCGAAGGGCTTCGTTTGAAGAAACCCTCCGGCGCCAAGTACTACGGCAATATCTTCAACCGCCCTTTCCTTCTTCAAAAAACCGGCCAGTTTAAGAACTATCCACTGCGCACTTTCGTAGGCGATACTTTCATGGGTGGATATAGCGACCATTTTCCTGTATTTATTTATATAGCCAAATAAAAAAGTATAAGACATTATGAAAATTAAATTACTATTACTACCCTTACTGCTCTTGCTCCTATCCACAGCGTTGGCTCAGGAAACAGGCAGTGTTACGGGTAATGTGGTTATCCGCAATAACCGACAAATGCTTGATGGGGCTAAGGTAACCATTAATACCCCATTGCCGCTGACTGTTTATACTGACCGTGGAGTTTTCGAAATTAAGGATATTCCTGCCGGCACATGGGATATAGAGGTTGAAGCAGATGATTTTACTTCCGTCCGCATGAGTGTAAGAGTGGTTGACGGACAGGTTACCAACCTTAATTTTGTTACCTTAGCGCCAGAGTTCAGGGGGGAAAATATTGATGAATTCTTTTTGGACGTGGATAATGAAAGCGGCGATAATGCACAGGATTTACCGGTAAGTCTTTCTGCTTCGAGAGATGTGTACGACAATATTGCTGCCTATAACTTCGGCGCTATGCGTTTTCGTAACCGCGGCTACGAAGGCGCTAAATCTTCCGTTTATTTTAATGGCATTTATCTAAGCGACGCCATGAACGGCTTTACGCCCTTTTCACTTTGGGGGGGGCTGAACGAAGCAACCCGCAATCAGGAACAAACCAGCGGATTGATGTATGCCGACTATGGAGTAGGCTCCATAAACGGTACAACTAACGTTAATGCCACCGCATCGCAGCTGCGCAAAGGATGGCGGGGAAGTGTAGTGAATGCCAGCGGACAGTACCTCTTTCGCGGAATGTTGACCTATGCTTCGGGCGAAAATGAAAATGGATGGTCATATGCCTTCTCTTTATCTACCCGCCAAGGCGGCAATTTCTGGGAATATGCTACGCCTTACAATTCCTGGGCTTATTTTGGCTCAATAGAAAAACGTTTGGGCGCCCACCGTTTGGCATTGACCGCCTTCGGATCGCCTACTACGCGCGGCGTGGCTGCCGCCGCTACACAGGAAGTGTATGACTTGGTAGGATCCAACTACTATAATCCTAACTGGGGGTTTCAGGGAGGAATTGACGGCGCCCGCCGTAATGCCCGCGAACGCAACTACCACGAGCCGGTGCTGGTGTTAAACTATTCGTGGGATATCAATGCAAACAATAAATTATTGGCTGCCTTTGCATTCCGTTTCGGCTTCAACGGCTATTCGGCCCTTGATTGGTATGATGCTCCCGACCCGCGTCCCGATTACTATCGTTACCTGCCCAGCTACTATGCCGATCCTGCCACACCTTCAAATGCTGATCCGGTAAAGGCGGGCTACCTGACGGAAAGTTGGAAGTCGGACTGGAATGCACGGCAAATCAACTGGGACAGGCTGTACAATGTGAACTACAACTCTTATTTTTCAGTGGACGACGGACAACTTGAAGGTGTATCGACTACGACCCGCCGCTCTAAATATGTGATTGAAGAACGTCATGCCGACCAGCGCGATATCAATGGTAAGTTGCAATGGAATACGGTACTTAATAATAATATGCGCTTTAATGTAGGATTTAACTACCGTTGGAACCGCACCGAATATTTCAAGATAATGAAAGACCTGCTGAGCGGCGATGCCTGGCTGAATATAGACCAGTTTGCAGAACGTGATTTTGGTAACAACGATGCCATACAAAACGACCTTAATAATCCTAATCGCCTCATTCGAAAAGGGGATAAATACGGATACGATTACTACGGCCATCTGTATAATGAAACCCTTTGGGGGCTGTTCCGTTATAATTACAACGAATGGGAAGCCTATGCTGCTGTCGAAGGCGGGCATACCCGTTTCTGGAGGGAAGGCCTGTACCGTAAAGGCCTTTTCCCAAATAATTCTTTCGGCAATTCCGAAAAGAAAAACTTTTGGACCTATACGGCAAAGGCAGGCGTTTCGTACCGTATCTCAAACGCCCATCGTATATGGGCTAATGTAGCCATGATGGAAGAAGCTCCTTACTTCCAGTATGCCTTGATGTCGCCGCGTTCGCGCAACGACTTTTTACCCGGTTTAACCACTACCAAAATTATGAGCGCCGACCTGAATTATGCCCTTAGTTTTCCTTTCATGAGAGCGCGCATTACCGGTTACTATACAACCATTAAAGACCAAACCAACGTAATTACTTTCTACGACGACCTCCAGCGTTCTTTTAGTAATTTTGCCATGCGCGGTATCAACGAATTGCACACCGGTACAGAAGTGGGTGTTGAAGTACCCTTGGTTTATGATATTACCTTTAAAGGCGCTTTGAGTTACGGCTACTATATCTATACTTCTAATCCTTACGTAACCCAAACGATGGACAATAACGCCAGTGTGATAGTGGAAAATGAAAAGGTGTATTGGGACAAATTTAAAATAGCCGGAACGCCGCAAACCGCACTCTCGTTCGGCTTAGATTACCGTTCACGCCGAAACCTTTTCCTCAATGTTGATCTCTCGTATTTTAATGCAACCTACATTTCCATGAATCCCTTGCGTCGTACCGATTTTGCCTTGCAAGGCATGGGTGATGATATAGAAACTGTCAGGGCTATGCGTAAACAGGAAAAGTTTGACCCGGCCTTTACACTAAATGCCAGTATTGGGAAGTTCTGGTATTTGGGCCGCTATATGTTAGGTTTCAACTGCAACGTAAAGAATATTTTGAATACTACCAATATCAAAACCGGCGGGTTCGAACAGATGCGTAATGCCGAGAATAGGGATGAGGGCTACTATCAACCTTTCGACTCGAAGTATTACTACATGTTTGGCGCCACCTATTACCTGAATATTTACTTCCGCTTCTAAAAAAGATATTATTATGAAAATTAAAACTACCATATTATCAATAGCAGCACTCCTGCTCTTTTCTTTGGCCGGCTGCCAAAAATATGACGATCCGGCTCCTTATAAACTGGTTGAGATGAACTCAAATATGACTATTATGGAATTCAAAGCCCTGCACACTACCGGGCCGCTCATTATTCAGCGTGATGATATTGTATTAGGAGGAAAAGTTATCAGTACCGACAAATACGGTAATTTTTACCGCTCTTTCTATATTCAAGATGAGAGCGGTGGCATAGAAATTAAAATAGGAACTACCGGTTTATATAATACTTATAACATTGGACAGTGGGTTTACATTAAACCCTATGATTTGTGTCTTGGCAACTATTACGGTATGTTAAGCATCGGCTACCGTTCGCTGAATCCGAGGTACGAAACTGCTTATATTGATGTTCCGGGTATTATTAACGAAACTATCTTCAGAGGTCAGCAATCAACGCCGGTACTTCCGGTGGCGATTTTTACTGCCTATGATATTACCACTGCACATTACGGAACATTGGTAACCATAAAAAATGCCGCTTATATGGGCGGTTCCTACTATCTGAATCAGGTTACCGTAGCTCCATGGGATAAGTGGGCAAAAAAGCCGGATATGATAAGTGAAGATGATGTAATAAGTGAAGATATGGATTATGCCTATGGCGAACAACGTTTTCAAATGGACGATGGTACTACCGTAGTGGTGCGTACTAGCGGCTATTCTAGATTTGCCGATCTTACTGTGCCGTTTCAAATAGGAGAAAAGGCAGATCTTACCGGCATACTCACGAGGTACAATAATGTTCCCCAACTTATCCTGAATACCGACACAGACGTAGTTCCGGCGCTGTAGGTAATTAGGCGTTACGACTTTAGTCGCAAAGCAACAATATTTGAATAGCCCCGTAGAAATGCGGGGTTTTTTACAACAGTTTTCCGGTCAAAAACAGAGCGGCAATCGTAAAATAGATAATTAATCCGGTAACATCAACCAAGGTGGCTACAAAGGGCGCTGAGGCTGTGGCAGGATCCATCTTCATTCTTTTTAAAATGAAAGGAATCATAGAGCCCGACAAGGTACCCCATAACACAACAAAGACCAGCGATACAGCTACGCTTATTCCCACCCAGGGCCAAAATTCGCCATAGTCGTAAAAACCGGCTTCCTGCCATACTAATATGCGGATAAAGCCTATAATTCCTAAAATAGCTCCCAGAGCTAAACCGGAGAAGATTTCTTTTTTCATCACATACCACCAGTTTTTGACAGTTAATTCGCCCAAAGCTAAGGAACGGATAATCAAACTGGCAGCCTGCGAACCGGAATTTCCTCCGCTTGATATAATCAAGGGAACAAACAGGGCCAGCACCACCGCCTTGGCGATTTCTTCGTCGAAATGCCCCATAGCCGAGGCTGTTAACATTTCTCCCAAGAAAAGAATGACCAACCAACCTGAACGCTTTTTTATCATCTCCAATAATGAAGTTTTGGTATATGATAAGTCTAGACCTTCTGTACCGCCGAATTTTTGGAAGTCTTCGGTGCTTTCTTCTTCTGCAACGTCCATCACGTCATCAACTGTAACTATTCCCAATAAAGTGCCGTCGTAGCCCACTACCGGCAAGGCCACCCGCCCGTTGTCCATAAAGGCCTTTACTGCTACTTCCTGGTCGTCATAAGCATTCAGGGCAATAAAACGGTTATCGGTAATTTCCGAAATCCGTTGCTCGGGTTGTGCCAATATTAATTCTTTGATGCGTATGTCATCAATCAGGTTCCAACGGTTATCCACAATATAAATCACATTGAGGGTCTCGGAATCGCGCCCAAACTTACGAATGTGCTCTAATGCCTGCTGCACTGTATAGTGCGGTTTGATGGCCACATATTCGGGCGTCATCAAACGGCCGATGCTGTCTTCGGGGTATCCCAACAGGCGGCGGGCTATCTCCCGCTCCTCATGCGATAACAATTGAATTAAACGCTGACTTACCTCTCCCGGCAGTTCTTCAAAAAAAGCGGTACGGTCGTCAGGGTCCAAATCATTCAAAAGATCGGTAATCTTTTTTACATTATTCGCCAAGCTTTCTATAATATGCTCCTGATCATCGGAAGAAAGGTGTTTGAACGTTTCTTTGGCTAATTCCCGCGGCAGCACACGGTACAGAATAATTTGTTCTTCTTCCGACAGGTTTTCTATAACCTCAGCTACCTGAAACGGCTCTAAATTAAGCACCTCTAACCTAAGCGCTTTCCATTTTTTGTTTTCAATAAGTTCTTGAAAATACGTGTTGATATCATTCATCATGCAACCTCCTTACACATTTATACCGTAAGGAGCTGCCTGTAACCCTTACAGTAAAGTTATTAATTTAATTTTCAGCTGACTATAAGGGTCTTCGTCCATATAAATAGATGTTAAAATTTGTGCAAAGCTAAGCATTTTTACGAAAGAATGCAAAAATTGTACATTTTTACTACCTTTGAACTTTCAAAATCTAATAAAATTGAATTATCACGGTGAAATTATAGCCATTTTTGTAGCCTGTTCGTGGACTTGCACAGCGCTTTTCTTTGAGTATGCAAGTAATCGAATAGGCTCGTTACAACTCAACTTGATTCGCTTGGTATTTGCTATTCTTTTGATTGGCTTTGCACTTTTCTTTTTCACCGGCAGCGCCTTCCCTCAAAAGGCCGACAGCGCTACCTGGTTCTGGCTGTCACTATCGGGGCTTGTAGGATTCGTTTTCGGCGACCTGTGCCTGTTCTATTCCTATACCCTGATTACCGCCCGCTTTTCCCAACTCTTCATGACTCTAGCTCCACCCTTAGCCGCCCTTTCCGGATTTTTGATATTAGACGAGCGCATGGGCTCCTTAGGCCTGCTCGGCATGGTAATTACCCTTACGGGGATTGCAATTTCCGTATTTAAACGAAACAAAGAAAAGGGCGTGCATCTCCGCCTGCCTCTGCGCGGCATGTTAATAGCTATGGGCGGCGCATTGGGGCAAGGACTTGGTATTGTACTCAGCAAAAAAGGCATGCAGTCCTATGAAGCAAGTATAGGCAGTCAGGAATTTTTTCCTGTTTACATTCCGCTTGCCGCAACACAAATACGCATTGTAACCGGCATTATCGGATTCACGCTGATTATCTATCTCAGCGGACGCAAGCGACAATTATACGCAGCCGTGAAAAATAAAAAAGGAATGTGGGCTTCTTTCGGCGGCGCTTTTTTCGGCCCTTTCCTGGGAGTTACCTTGTCGCTCTTAGCTGTGCAGCGCACCAATACAGGCATTGCCTCTACGATTATGGCCACCGTTCCTATTTTGATACTCATTCCCCATGCTATTATGCATAAAAAACTGCCCACAGCCGTTGAGGTGGTGGGAGCAGCGCTGTGCGTAGCCGGAGTAGCGCTTTTTTTTCAATGAATAAAATGAAAAGGTACGCTTGGAAAAAGCAACCCTATTTGTAAATCTGTAAACCCTTGTCGGGGTACTCCGACTCGAACGGAGGACCCCCTGCTCCCAAAGCAGGTGCGCTAGCCAACTGCGCCACACCCCGAATTAATTTTGGAGTGCAAAGATAAGCAATAATTTTGTAAATAAACAAAGTTTGTGAATTTTTGACTGCATTTAACTCATAATTCTTTCGTACCTTTGTATATTAATATACAAGTAGAGAACTTATGTCAATTAAAAGAATTACTGCAGAAGAAGCGGCACAGCTAATTAAACATGATGATAATGTGGGTTTTAGCGGATTTACGCATGCCGGTTGCCCGAAAGTTGTTCCGGCAGTTTTGGCTAAACGCGCCGAAGAAGAACATGCTATAGGTAATCCCTTTAAAATAGGAATGTTCACAGGCGCTTCTACCGGCGACAGCATTGATGGCGCCTTAGTTCGTGCCAAAGCCATTAAATTCCGCAGTCCTTATCAAACGAATAACGACCTGCGCAATGCTATCAATAGCGGGGAAGTTGTGTATTTCGACTTACATTTGTCTCACATGGCGCAAGAGTTGCGTTATGGTTTTTTAGGCCCTGTAGATGTGGCCGTTATTGAAGCGGCGGAAGTAACCGAAACCGGCGAAATTATACCGACCTGCGGCGTAGGCATTATGCCCACTATTACCCGCTTGGCGAAATTGGTTATTGTGGAGTTGAACAAATGGCATTCGGCCGCCATCAGAGGCATGCACGACCTGTATGAAGCGCCCGACCCTCCGCAGCGTTCCGCAATTGCGATGGAGGCTGTAGATACCCGTATCGGAAATGAATATGTAAAGGTTGACCCTGCGAAGATTGTTATCGTGGAAACCAATCAGGCCAATGAAGGCGGTGGTTTTACCCCTGTTGACGAGGTAACGGCGAAGATTGGCGAGCATGTAGCTAACTTTTTGGTCAATGAAATGAAGGCCGGTCGTATCCCTGCCTCCTTCCTGCCAGTGCAATCGGGGGTAGGAAATATTGCCAACGCAGTATTGGCCGCTATGGGGGATAACAAACAAATTCCTGATTTTAAAGTATATACGGAAGTAATACAAGATGCGGTTATTGAATTAATAGAGAATGGCCGCGTACTTTTTGCCAGCGGCAGTTCGCTTACCGTGAGCAATCCCTGTATGGAAAAAATATACGGTAATTTGTCCTTCTTCAAAAAAAAGATTGTATTACGGCCTTCCGAAATCTCGAATAACCCCGAGTTGATACGCCGACTGGGCATTATTGCTATGAATACGGCTTTGGAAGTTGATATCTTCGGAAACGTCAACTCTACCCACGTGATGGGAACGAAGATGATGAACGGTATTGGCGGCTCGGGCGATTTTACCCGCAACGCCTATCTCTCTATATTCCAAACGCCTTCTACGGCTAAGGAGGGTAAAATTAGCGCCTTCGTGCCTATGGTCTCGCATACCGACCATCATGAACATTCGGTAAAAATTATCGTATCGGAGTATGGAGTGGCCGATTTACGCGGTAAATCGCCCCGCGAACGGGCCGAATGTATTATTGAGCATTGCGCCCATCCCGACTATCGTCCCTTATTGCGCCAATACCTGAACAGCGGAGTAAAGGGACAAACTCCTGTAAATCTGTATAATGCATTTATATTCCATAAAGCTTTCATGGAAACCGGCGATATGCGCAACGCTAAATGTTAAAAGTTTAAGAAATATATTTTGCATATTAAAAATAAAAAAACTACCTTTGCCAAGTTAAATATTATAAATAATTTATTCACATAAAAATAAAAACTTATGAAAACTAAGATGTTTATTGTAGGAGTAGTATCTTTATTAATGGCTATGCCGGTTACTGCTCAAGAAGTTATTCCTTCGTACCAATATTGGTCGATTAATGTTAATGGTGGTTTGTCAGGCTACTTGCCTTCCGGACACTCATTTTTGAAAGACTTAGGCCCTTCTTTCGGCTTAGGTCTGGAATGGACAGCTACTCCCTTGTGGGGGCTCAGTCTTGATTATCAATACTTTGGTTTTTATAACAATAAAAACTATGGCCATTCCAATGAATTTACCCTCTCCGGTCAGTTCAACCTATCTAATGTGGTGGCAAAATACCGCCGCGGAGACTGGCAAAAACTCAATGCTTACGGGCATATTGGAGTAGGCGGATCCATTGCCAACGATAACGTTTGCGGCGTGATACCAATAGGGATTAGGTTTGAATACAATGTCTCTCCGATCTTGGCCCTTAACATGAATTTTGAAGGCCGCTGGCACTCCGCTTCGTTTCGCGATGTAGCTTTTAATCCTAATGGCGTAGCTATTTTTGGAATTACTGCCGGTATCCGCGTTAAATTAGGAACCCGCAATCACATTCGCAATGTTTCCCTTCCCAGCTATGAAGAAACTTTCGTAAAACCCGTTGTTGACGATGGCGCCCTCAAAAAATTACAATGTATCGAAACCTGCGATGACCTTGCGAAAAGTAAAGACCTTGAGGCAGCTAATCGTCAGATTGAGACGCTGAAACGTGAAGTTGACGAGCTGAAGAAGAAAGAGGCCGCTCCCGCCCCTGCTCCTGCTCCTGTTGCTCCTGCTCCGGAACCTGCTCCTGCCCCCGCAAAAACGGTTACTTTCGATTTTGCTCAGGCTGAACTTAAACCGGCCTTTTATCCTTTCCTTGATGAAGTTGCTGAGGAATTGATGAGAACAAAGGCGCAGGCAACTGTAATAGGACATGCCGATATTACTGGAGAAACTGATAGTAATATGACGCTTTCTATCCACCGCGCTAATGTTGTAGTTGAATACTTGGTTAGAAAAGGCGTTGACAGTCGGCAGTTGTTTGCTAAAGGGATGGGCGATACTCAGCCTATTGCCAACAATAATACGGAAGAAGGCCGCGAGCAAAATCGTCGTGTAGAGATAGTTATACAGTAAAACTTAACTATACATAAAAAACTTATGAAAATTAAAATATTTATTGTAGGAGTAGTGTCCTTATTAATAGCTATGCCAGCCGTTGCTCAGGAAACTATTCCCACATACCAATATTGGTCAATTAATGTTAATGGTGGATTTTCAGGCTACTTACCTTCCGGTCACTCATTTTTAAAAGACTTAGGCCCTTCTTTCGGCTTAGGCGTGGAATGGACAGCTAATCCCTTGTGGGGGCTCAGCCTTGATTATCAATACTTCGGTTTTTATAACAATAAAGACTATGGCCATACCAATGAATTCACCCTGTCCGGCCAGTTCAACATATCGAACATGGTGGCAAAATACCGTCACGGAAGTTGGCAAAAGTTCAATACTTACGGACACATTGGAGTAGGAGGAGCCATTTCGTTAGATCCCAACAAGAGTAACGAGGTTTGTGGTGTGATGCCGATAGGGATTAGGTTTGAATATAATGTTTCTCCGCTCTTGGCCCTTAACATGAATTTTGAAGGCCGCTGGCATACTAACAGATTTCGTGATGTAGCTTTTAATCCTAATGGCGTGGCTATTTTTGGAATTACTGCCGGTATCCGTATTAAATTAGGAACCCGCAACCATATTCGCAATGTTTGCAGCCTTTGCGACTATGAGGCAGCTTTCATAAAACCATCAGCCGATGATGAGGCCCTCAAAAGACTACAATGCCTGTTAGACGATACCTGCGATGAGGTGGCTAAGAGCAAAAGCGCTGTTGAAGACGCTAATCGCCAGATTGACGCGCTGAAACGTGAAATCGACAACTTGAAGACGAGAGAAGAAACTCCGGCGCCTAAACCCGAACCGGTAACTGTTAACTATTCTAAAACGATTACTTTCGATTTCGCTATGGCTGTACTTAATCACTGTTTTTATCCTTACCTTGATGAAGTAGCTACAGAAATGATAAGCACGAAAGCGCATGTAATGGTAGTGGGACATGCTGATGCTATAGGCGACTCTTCCAGTAAGATGAGACTTTCTCTCAATCGTGCTAATGCAGTAGTTAGCTACTTGGCAGGAAAAGGCGTTGACCGTCGGCAGTTGACTGCTAAAGGAATGAGCGACACTCAGCCCATTGGCGATAATAAGACAGAAGAAGGCCGCCAACAAAACCGCCGCGTAGAGTTTGTTATACAGTAATTTTTTCTATATTCAAGTTCTGTATAATTCATGAAGAGGTTTTTTATTGGATGTTCTATAGTAGCAATGTCCTTAACGGCTTGCCGTACAACAAAAGACATCACCTATTTTCAATCGGCTGAACCAACGTTGGACCAAATAGCGCTTAGCTTAGGCGAAACTTATACCCCACGTATCCAACCGGGCGATGTGTTATCTATCGTGGTGAGTAGCCTTAATAAGGAAGCGAATGAAATGTTCAATCCCATTCCTCTGAATAATAATGTCCAGCAACGGCAGGTTGGCGTTCTACAACCTGCCAATGGCTTTAGGGTTGACTCTACCGGTTATATATCCTTGCCCTTGTTGGGCAGTCTGAAAGCCCAGGGGCTGACTACCAATGAGTTTTCCGCCCGCATAACCGAAGGACTTGATGCATACCTCGAAGCCCCTACTGTGGTCGTGCGGCTGGCAAACTTCCAAATATCGGTAATGGGCGAGGTTGGGAGACCATCGGTTTATAACATTCCGAACGAGAAAATTACCCTTCCCGAAGCCATTGCACTGGCCGGCGATATCGGAATCTATGGAAGAAAAACCAACGTGTTGATAATAAGAGAAGAAGGTGATCATCGCACCTTTGCAAGAATTGATATGACAGGGCGAGACTTTTTCTTCTCGCCCTACTATTATCTCCATCCGGGTGATATTGTTTATGTGGAAGCCACCAGCGGTAAAATTACTGCTTCCGACCGCATATACCAGTTGGCGCCTATTTTTCTTAGCTCCATTTCTGTTATCTTAGTACTCATAAATATACTGAAATAATATGCAGCGCTTACCCGATAATGCACCCCATGATATAATGGAAGAAGATGTTAACCTGATTAAGTTGCTCTCTCCTTACATAGCCCGATGGAAGTGGTTTGTACTCTCGGTGCTGCTGTTTATAATAGTCGGACTCCTTTACCTGAGGCCTATTACGCCAATGTACAAAACATCGGCTACCCTGCTGATTAAAGACAGGCAGGCAGGCCGCAATTCTATGCTTGAAGAACTGGATATGTTTTCTACCCGTAACGTGATAGACAATGAGGTAGAAATTCTCTACTCCTTTAGCCTCATGGAAAGGGTGGTAAGAGATATGGAGCTGCAGGTAAGCTACAGCGTAAAAAGAGGCGGACATTATAGTACCCTGTACAAAACCTCGCCTCTGTATGTCGAACTAATTCAGCCTTCTCTTATATCCTATAAGGAGCCTTTGCGTTGCCACTTTACGGAAGAGGGAGAGTTGATCATCGATAATAACCAATATCCTTCCAATGGGTTGATAGTTACCGATCACGGAACCTTACGCGTAGCTGTGAACGACTCGCTGTTAATGCATTGGGATAAAAAAGAAACGCTCTTTGTCCACCTCTGTACGGTAGAGGAGGCTACCTCTCGCTTGCTCCGGAGACTTTCGGTACAACGTAAAAATAAAACTGCATCGGTCATAGGCATATCCATCACTACGCCTAACCCACGCATGGGCGTAGATATTGTCAATCATTTGTTGGAAGTTTATGATATAACGGCAGTTGAGAACAAAAACCTACTGATTAATAGCACATTACAATTTATTAATACACGTCTCTTGGACGTGGCCGAGGACCTGAGCCAGGCCGAAGCCAAATTAGAGCAATATAAAATAAGCCGCGGCATCACCAACATCAGCGCCGAAGCGCAGATGTTCCTTAGCGCTGCGCAAACTAATGAAGTCGAACGCAATAAGGTTAATATACAACTTAACGTCCTGCAAGGAATAGAGGACTATGTGCTTGGCAAAGAAAACAGTCCGGGTACAGCTCCGGCAACCATGGGCATTAACGACCCTACCTTATTGAACCTGATTGCTGCCTTGATGACAACCGAAGCCGACAGGTCGAAGGCGCTTCATACCATGAAAGCCTCCAATCCTATTGCACAGGCTTATGATGACCGTATTTCCAACCTGAAAGCCAGTATTCTTGAAAATATACAAGCCCTGCGTAATAGTTTGGAAATTACTCAGGAGCAACTATTGTCACAAGGCCGTCGGCTCGAACAACAAATTAATTCTGTTCCCCGAAAAGAACGCGAATTGCTGGATGTAAGCCGCCAACAGGAAGTGAAAAACCAACTCTATGTTTACCTGCTTTCCAAACGTGAAGAAACAGCCATCTCTTATGCCTCTACCGTAGCCGATTCACGCATAATAGACCCAGCCCGCAGCTCAGATATACCGGTGAGTCCGCAAAAGAACAGGATACTCTTGTTTTTTACTTTTATAGGTTTGATAATCCCTGTAGCAGCGATATATGTAACAGGGCTTGTTTATAATAAAATAGCCTCTAAAGACGAATTGGAAAAAGGGCTTCAGGCACCGCTTATCGGTGAGATTGCCTTCATTAAATCAGCCTCTAAGATTGTGGCCGGCGTCAAGCGTGGCCGTTTGGCCGAACAGTTCCGCACACTGCGCAGCAATCTTAACTTCATGATGACGGCCGGACAAGGACTGCGCACTATTATGGTAACCTCAAGCATCAGCGGCGAGGGTAAATCCTTCTTGGCAGCTAACCTCGGCGTAACTTATGCCTCTTTAGGAAAACGTACTGTTGTATTAGGCTTCGACCTGCGGCATCCCGGCTTGACATTCACTTTTGGATTAGAGAACAGCAAGGGCCTTAGTAACTATTTGGCCGGGCAATGCAACTTACAGGAGATCGTCCGGCCTATCGAAGGCCATGACAACCTTCACATCATATCCTGCGGCGATATACCACCTAACCCTCAGGAATTGCTGATGTCGCCTAAAGTTGCAACGCTTATTGCTGAGTTGCAACAGTTGTACGATTATATGATTATTGACACACCGCCGGCGGGACTGCTTAGTGATGCTTTGTTGCTCAAAGATTATGTTGAAGTAGTGGTATATGTGATGCGGCAGAATTATACGCCGAAAGATAGAATAAAGTTAGTGAACGACTTCTACTTGCAGAAGAGATTGAATAACCTCTGCGTGGTGGCTAACAGTATTAAAGTCAAACAATGGAGCCACTATTACCATTACGGATACGGCCGTTACGAGGGCTACTATTTTGAAGACGAGGAACGTAATTGGTGGAGGCGAATAATTAATAAAATAAAAAAGGAGAAAGATGTACATAGTGGTTGATTTTGATGGGACTTGCGTAACGCACGAATATCCGGTTGTTGGGCGCGAAATTGGCGCCGCCGAGGTTTTACGTGCCTTAGTTGGCGCAGGCCATCGACTTATTCTTTTCACTATGCGCTCCGATAATCCGAAAAACGGACAACTTTACTTAACGGATGCTGTTAACTGGTTCCGCGAACACAGTATTCCGCTCTATGGGATTCAGACCAATCCCACACAAAGACAGTGGACAACTTCGCCTAAGGCTTACGGTGAACTATATATTGATGATGCTGCTTTGGGATGCCCGCTGGTATATCCCGAAGACGGCAGCCGTCCGCATGTGGACTGGAAAGAGGTAAAGAGCCTGTTAGGCGATTTGTTAATAGCATAAGTAGAGACGTATTGCATGCGTCTTAGATTGCAATTTGTCTCTACATCATATATTTTTCCGATAAATAGTTGCTCTTATGGGAGTGACCTGACGGAGTTTTATAGTCTTAGCATATAATCTTCAAAATGAAACTGCTAAGATATTATGTAAGAAATAACATGACTAAGAAAAAAATATTAATCACCGGTGGAGCAGGATTTATAGGCTCCAATCTTTGCGAATACCTCTTGGATATGGGCTATGAGGTAACCTGTATGGATAACTTTGCTACCGGTAAAGAAGAAAACCTGATAAGTTTTAAGCATAATCCCCGATTCAGGCTTATTGTCGGCGATATTCGCAATCTCGACGATTGCCGGAAAGCCTGCGAAGGGGCAGATTATGTGTTGCATCAAGCAGCCTTAGGCTCGGTGCCGCGCTCCATTAAAGATCCGTTTACTACCAACGAGGTTAACATCTCAGGCTTCCTTAACATCTTGGCTACAGCTTGCGCTGCCAAAGTAAAACGCTTTGTTTATGCGGCCAGCTCTTCTACCTATGGCGATTCGGCAAGTCTGCCCAAGGTAGAAGACCTCATCGGAAAACCCTTGTCGCCTTACGCTATTACCAAATATGTAAATGAACTGTATGCCGACGTCTTTGCCCGCAGCTATGGGATAGAATGTATAGGCCTGCGCTATTTCAATGTTTTCGGCCGCAGGCAGGACCCTAATGGAGCTTATGCCGCCGTGATTCCTAAGTTTGTAATGCAACTGATGCGGCGCGAATCGCCGGTAATTAACGGCGATGGCGAATATTCGCGCGATTTCACCTATATCGACAATGTGATACAAGCTAACTATTTAGCCATCACAACAGAAAATCCTCAGGCAGTAAATACTGTCTATAATATAGCTTATGGCGAACGTACCAATTTGAATCAATTGGTGCAATATCTGAAGGAATATCTATCGGCCTTTGACTCAGAAGTTACTAATATAGAAGTCATCCATGGCCCCAACCGCTCCGGCGACATTCCGCACTCCTTAGCCTGTATTGATAAGGCCAGGCGCCTCTTAGGTTATAATCCGCAATACTCTGCGCGGCGAGGCCTGAAAGAAGCCCTCAGTTGGTACCGGGATAATTTATAATAAATGCATTACATGAATAACACAAAAATCGCAATCATTGGATTAGGTTATGTAGGGTTGCCTTTGGCACGCTTGTTTGCCACAAAACACCCTGTTGTTGGTTTTGATATTAATAAAAACCGTGTAGACGAATTGATGAAGGGCATTGACTCCACTCTGGAGGTAGAGGAAGAGCTACTTCGCGCTGTGCTAAAAGGCAATGCCAACAACTCTCCCGGATTGTTCTGTTCATGTAATTCAGAAGATATCCGCGATTGTTATTATTACATCATAACCGTTCCCACTCCGGTAGATAAAAACAATCGACCCGACTTGACCCCCCTGTTCAAGGCGAGCGAAGCAGTAGGAAAAGTGATCAAGAAAGGCGATATTGTGATTTATGAATCAACAGTTTATCCGGGAGCTACTGAGGAAGATTGCATTCCAGTGGTGGAAAGCGCTTCGGGCTTGAAATATAATATTGATTTCTTTGCCGGCTACTCGCCGGAGCGGATTAATCCGGGAGACAAAGAGCATACCGTTGAAAAGATAAAGAAAGTTACCTCCGGATCTACGCTTGAAATTGGGGAAAAAGTTGATGCCCTCTACCGCTCCGTGATCACGGCCGGAACTCATTTAGCCCCAACTATCAAGGTAGCCGAAGCGGCCAAAGTGATTGAAAATTCGCAACGCGACATTAATATTGCTTTTGTAAATGAACTGAAGAAAATTTTCGACAGGATGGATATACCTACTAATGCTGTATTGGAAGCCGCCGGAACAAAATGGAATTTCTTACCCTTTAAACCCGGATTGGTAGGAGGACATTGTATTGGTGTTGATCCCTACTATTTAGCGCAAAAGGCGCAAGAGTACGGCTATCATCCGGAAATTATCCTTGCCGGCCGGCGGATGAACGACAGCATGGCTGAATATGTTGCCTCACAGGTAGTGAAGCAAATGATTAAAAAGGGGATTGGAGTGAAAGGGGCTAATACCTTAGTCCTAGGTATTACTTTTAAGGAGAACTGTCCCGATATCCGTAACAGCAAAGTAGTTGATCTGATTCGGCATTTGGAAGAGTATGAAATCAATGTAACGGTTTATGACCCATGGGCTAATCCCGAAGAGGTGAAGCACGAATACGGACTGAATATCCTGACCAAAATTCCGGAAGGCAAGTTTGATGCGGCAGTTGTAGCGGTAGGGCATAAAGAGTTTAAAGGATTGAATTTAAATAGTGAACTGGTGTACAAGCTAAAGGAAGTTTGATGAAACGGCTGGAGGCAAAAATCGCATAGATGCTCAAAGGAAAGCAACAGTTTCTTATAGCGAACAAAAAATAAGTACTGCTACTGAAAAGGGGCCTGAAAAGGGGCCTGAAAAGGGGCCTGAAAAAATAACACTTAATCAACACAAGATCTTAGATACAATAACGATAAATCCTTTTGTTACAAGAGATGAATTGGGCAAGATAGTTGGAATTTCTTTAAGTAAAATAAAAGAAAACATCTCTAAACTCAAAGCCAAGGGCCTAATTGAACGCATTGGCCCCGACAAAGGCGGCTACTGGAAAATAGTGAAAAGATGAGCAGTAATGTTTAACGCTCACACATAATTGCAGGTCAATGGAAACGAGTCGTCATTTCGACCAAAGAGAGAAATCACCTTTTTTGTAGAAAAACAAACTTATTACAAATAAACTTATTACAAATAAACTTATTACAAATAATTTGATTAGTTGAAAAATATTTTGTAATTTTGCAAAAATATTTTTTGTGATATGAAAAAAATGCCTTTTATATATGGAAAATCGTCTGATTCTCTGAATTTTACAGACAGAAAAGATGAAACAAAACGTCTTGAAAGAAACTTTAAATCATTGGTAAATACAACGATTATTTCACCGAGACGTTGGGGAAAAACATCGCTTGTGGAAAATGTTGTAGAAAAAATTCGGACAGAAAACAAAGATATTAAGGTTTGCGTGCTTGATATTTTTAATGTTCGTGATGAAAATGAGTTTTATGAACATTTTGCAAAAGGAATATTAAAAGGCACATCAAACCGCTGGGAAGAGATGGCGGAAAATGCAAAAGCATTTTTATCTCATTTATTGCCAAAAATTACTTTTTCGCCGGATGCTCACGCCGAAATTTCGTTTGGTGTAAATTGGGGGGCCTTGCAAAAAAGCCCCGATGAGATTTTAGATTTGCCTCAAACTATAGCTAAAGCGAAGAATATCAAGGTAATAGTATGTATAGATGAATTTCAGTCGATTGGCGATTTTTCGGAAAGTTTGGCCTTTCAGCGAAAATTGCGCTCACATTGGCAACACCACCATAATGTTGCTTATTGCCTCTACGGAAGCAAGCGGACAATGCTTTTAGATATTTTTTCAAATGCCTCAATGCCGTTTTATAAGTTTGGCGATATTATGTTTTTGGAAAAAATCAGCAACAAAAATTGGGGTGAATTTATCAAAAAACGTTTTGAAGACACAGGCAAAAAAATCACCATTGACCAGGCGGAATATTTGGCACAACTCGTTGATAATCATTCTTATTATGTGCAGCAACTTGCTCAACAATCGTGGTTGAGAACGAAAACAAGTTGTTCAAAAACCATAATTGACGAATCGTTACAAAGCATTAAAAATCAGTTAAGTTTGCTTTTTGTTGGTCAAATTGAAACAATGACCGCCACGCAAATAAATTTCTTAAAAGCGGTACTTGACGGCGAAACGGCGTTTTCCTCGCAGGAAAATCTGCAAAAATATCGTTTGGGAAGTTCTGCTAACTTAAAAAACATAAAAAATGCGCTTATTTCGCGCGAAATTATAGATATTTCTGCTAACAAAGTTGAAATTTTAGACCCGATTTTTAAATTGTGGCTGACAGAAGATTATTTTGCAAACACTTGAAAAACACGGCATTCTTGCCGACCGCGTAGAACTTTGGGGTAGCGGAAAGCCCTTGCGCGAATTTCTTTGGAGTGAAGAAATGGTAGGTTGAAATGGGAGAAGGAAGCGCATAAAAAAGTGGTGTTTAATAACACACTTGCCTTTTCGCTTGTTACGTTTAATTATCCGAAAATAGACAAAGATGATGCGATTGAAAAAACAAAAGAGAAAGCAGTATCGAAGCATTTAGATAGTTTGAAAAAGAAAGGAGTTATTGAGCGGGAAGGCAAAACAAGAGGCTACTGAAAAATAGTAAAAAGATGAGCAGTAATGCTTAACGCTCACACGTAATTGCAGGTCAATGCATTACAATAGAATATTAAAAATTAACACAAAAGTAATAAAGTAAGATGATGAAAGTGTTAATAGCGATGACACACAAGGAGTTTAAGAATTTGCAACTGAATACTGAGTTTATGTATAAGCTAAAAGAAGTTTAATGAAACGGATGGGGAAAAATATGCACTGTGGAAATTGGTTTTAAACACTATTATCCACCGTGATTATTTGAGTTTGGCAGATATTCAGATAAAAATTTGCTTATAGCAAATTAAAAGATAAGTACGGCTACTGAAAAGGAACTAAAAAAATAAACATTAACTAACACAAAATTTTAGAAACAACAACGATAAATCCTTTTGTTACAAGAGATGTGTTAGCCATGATAGTTACCAAAGAAAGCTCGGAAATTCTATCGCTGATTAAAAACCATACGCAAATAACGATTGAAGATGTGTCTTAAAGTTTGGTGAGCATTATAAAACGATGAGAAAAAGATGGAATATATACATAAATTAAAAGAAAGTTCACTTTTTAAAGATTCTCTTTGGTCTTTGCTTGGAAATACAACAGGGTATGGATTAGCTTTGATTGCCGGAATTATTGTAGCACGTTTTTTGGGAAAAGATATTTACGGCGAATATGGAATGATAAAATCTACACTGTTGAATATTGCCGTTTTCTCTACCTTTGGACTTGGATATACTGTAACTAAATTCGTGGCAGAATCGAAAAATAAGGCTAACCAATGTATACGACAGATTACTTTTAGTAGTATTAATATCACCCTCGTTACAAGTACGTTGTTTGCACTATTTCTGTTTTTTTTTTCCAAACATGTTGCTACATATCTGAATGCGGTACATTTGTCGCTATCGTTACGAATTTTTGCCGTCATTATTATTTTTAACGCTTTATCAACTGTACAAATTGGAATTCTTGCTGGATTCAACGAATTTAAGTCCATAGCAATAAACAAGGGAATAGTTGGTATTACTACTTTCGTTTTAAGCGTTATATTAACATATTTTTGGGAAATTGAAGGTGCATTATCGGCCTTATTGATTGCCACAATTCTTAATTGTGTCTTGAATAATATTATTGTGAGAAAAAAATTACAACCCTATTCTCGTATAGAGCGGTCAACCGAAAATATAGTAAAACAATTACTTTTGTTTTCACTCCCAATAACATTACAAGAAGGTGTATACTCCATTACGCATTGGCTTTGCATTGCAATATTAGTGAAATTATCAAATTACGGTGAAGTTGGCTTGTACTCTGCTGCAATACAATGGTCAGGTATTATTTTGTTTATTCCAGGTATTTTAAAAAATGTTGCTTTATCTCATCTTTCTGGCACTAATGATAACATAACCCAACATAAAATAATATTTAAAAGAATGCTTTTTGTTAGTTTCATTTCCACACTTATTCCCTGTCTAATTGTATTTATATTTGCAGATTTTATTTCTTCTTTTTATGGAGAAAGTTTCATTAGGTTGCCATTAATTTTAAATATTTCTGTGTTTACAACTATCTTCACTGCAATGCAGACCCTCTATATACAGAACTATATATCTATGAACAAAATTTGGATACATTTCTATTTAAGCGCATCTTTTAATATACTAACTTTAGTTTTAGCTTTTTTATTAATTAGCAATAATGTAATAAATGGAGCATATATGTTAATTTTATCCCAATTAGTTATAAGCATAATCAGATTATTGACATATCATTTAGTATTTATCAACAAAAATTAAATTTTGCCATGAACTTAAGTAGACAAAAGAGATTAAATGTTTAATTGAATATGAAAGATAAAATAGAAGAAATAGTTTGGTTAAGAGCTATCGCAACACTATGTATAGTGGTCGGGCACTGCTTTGGAATGTACGATGATTGGATTCCAATTAATGATCATGTTAATAGTATATGCTATAAAATATACGAAGGAGTGAATCCCCTAACAACTTATCTTGCATTACCACTATTTGTCTTTATATCAGGATACTTAATGGCCCATGGCAAAGAAGTTAAATTTAAAACTTTTATAATAAAAAAAACAGTAAGGCTGTTAGTCCCAGGTATAATATTGAGCCTTTTATATTATTTACTTTTCAAACCAAATCCACTTGACGATATTATTTCAGTAATAATAAATTTATTAATGAATGGATATGGACATTTATGGTTTTTATATATGTTATTCGGAATCTATGTCATTGGATGGTTCCATGTTAAACATTTAAAAACTAAAAGATTAATATTAAATTTAATTTTTACTGTTATTCCATCATTCATATTCATGTTTTGCAGTATTTCACGAGGAGTTGGTCAAATACTATTTTATTATTTTTTCTTTTTTATAGGAGTAGCTACCTACATAAATAAATACCGCTTGAAAAAGATCTCTTATAACATAAAACCTTTTTCTTTAATTCTCATTTATATAATGGCATTTATTATATTTTCTTCAATAAAGTTAGTATTATCTCCAAAAATTGCCAACACTGCTTTAGTCTCATTTAATCATTGGTTTTATAGATTTGTTATAGGCATGGTAGGGGTATTAACAATATTTTTGCTTTCAATTCGAGAGAAGAATTATATATTTTCTGTGGTCATGAATAGAATATCTTCAAACTCGTTTTTGATGTATATATTACATCAATTCATACTAATTGGCTTATTAACCTCTGATATGATTGTAAGCCTATTTCAATTTTCACAAGTTTTCTTTCCATTTATTCTTACTTTAATAGTCTTGTTGAGTTCATATGTTCTAAGTAGTATTCTTTATAAAAATAAATATGTCCGAAAACACCTATAACCGTACTCACATAATGTGGAATAAGTTGTTATTTTTTTGGGGGGTAATAGCTTATCGCATATTATTAGATTACACGTATATTAATATCGTAAGTGTACGTTTTTCTTATGCAGGTTATACCTATGCAGATAATGTTGAAAATTATTATATTTCTTGGTTTTTACTAATTCCATTTTTATTTACTGTAATGCCATTCGCGAGCCGCAAAGAGTTTGTCATATCGAATGCTGCAGTATTTTTATTCTTGTTAAGAATTGTACCTCTCACCTCACTCATTGCGAGTAAACCGTTTACTAATAATTTTATACTTGCCGAAATTGTATTTTGGGGACTATTTTTTTTAGTATTACGAATAAATATTTTTAAGCAAAGCGCCCTACATTTCTCCCATAATCAAAGGCTCCTCAAGTTTATCTTAATTCTTTCGTGCTTCGTTGTCGTTTTTATTTCAGGTGTTTATGCAAATTTTAGATTACATTTTGATTTAAGTATAGCGGTGTACGAACTGCGAAGTGAAGCTAAGACTTTCGATATTCCAATTATATTGAGATATTTATTGGCAATGGCAAAAAATGTTTTACCACTATTGTTTGTTTATTATTGGCAAGAGAAAAAAAAATGGATATGTTTTCTAATTGTTTTTGTGACCGTTTTAAACTTTTCCATTAATGGATTAAAATCAACCATCTTTTTATTACTTTTAGGTATAGTACTACAAGCTATTTACAAGAAAAAAATCACTTTTTGGGTACCGATATGTTTTGCACTGCTTTGTATAGCCCCTATTATAGAGATCAAATTATTCAACACCTTTTGGGTTAATGATCTCATAATACGTAGGGTATTATATACGCCAGCATTGTTAGATTCCTATTATTTTGATTATATTTCTAAAAATGGCCCGATTTACTACCAACAAGGGTTCCACTACATCATAGGTGATGAATACTTTGGACAACCTGATATGCAAGCAAATAACGGAATGTTTGCAGATGCCTACCTAAATCTTGGATATATTGGAATAATAATTTACCCTCTAATATATGCATTTTTTTTTAAATTTTGTGCATCTATTTCCCGTGGAGTTAACGAAAAAATTTTAATGTTTGCTGTAATAATAATTGTTTTCACGTTACATAGTACTGCGTTTACAACAACTTTGTTAACTCATGGATTATTAGCGATTTGTCTATTGCTTTATATTATGCCTAAAAGACAGTAATACAGGTTTTTAAAACATAATTTTCCCACACAAACTCACAAAACGAAATGATTATAATTTAACAATTTTCAAAATACATAAATGAGAAAAATAAAAATATTATTAGTAAAAGTAACATCACTCATTAGTTTAAAATTTTATTACCGACTGGCATATTTCCACAATCGAGGGAAGTGGTTAAATTTGAAAAAAACAACTAATCTAAGTGAGTTTATCATTTCGCAAATTGTATCAGGCGAAATTAATGCATATGCTATTTATGCAGATAAATATCGTGTGCGCAACTTTGTAAAAAAAAGAGGCTTATCGCATATTCTTACTCAATTGTATGGAAGTTGGACTGATGCCAATGATATAAATTTTGACACTCTACCCAACCAATTTGTTTTAAAACAGAACGCAGGTTGCAAGTTGAATATAATTTGCTTTGACAAGACCAAATTAGATATTCAAGAAGTCAGAAATAAGTTAAACCATTGGATGCAGATAAAAGTATTTGCTCGCAAAGAACCACATTATGATCGCATTGAAAAATGCATTATTGCCGAAGAATTGATACAAGACGGCTTGGGAAATTTACCTGTTGATTATAAATTTCAATGTATTAATGGGAAAATTCATCATATTCTCGTATGCACAGATAGAGACAAATCGACAAGATTACATATGTATGGTTTAAATTGGATAAGGAAGAATAACTTGGTAAAGAAAAAAAATGAAAAGTACGATGATGCTATTCCAAGACCAAAAAATTTAGATAAAATGATAGAATATGCGGCGATTCTTGCACAAGGCTTTGAATACGTGCGTGTAGATTTATATGATACTGGCGATAAAGTATATTTTGGAGAATTAACTTTTACGCCTCATAGTGGATTGTTGCGATACTATACAATCGAAGCATTGGAAGAAATGTTGAAATTTAGAGATCATTAATATATTTGTTATGCATATTTTATATGATATTGACTTGTATAAATATAATACCATGCGGTTACATTCAATCGCAAGGATTGTATATATGCCACACAATAGGAATGAACTTTTTGAACTGATTAACGGCTTTAAGCAAAGAAGGGAAAAGTATCATATCGTTTCAGGAGGAAGCAATATTGTTTTTTCAGAATTTGTTCAAACCCCTATTGTGTTATTAATGGAACTTGATGAAGCGATCACTATTTTAGAAAATAATATAGTGGAATGTGGCTGTTCTGTTAGAATACAACAACTCATAAATAAGATTAAAAATGAAAATCTTGGAGGGATAGAATATCTTTTTTCAGTACCTACAAGTGTTGGGGGTGCTATAGTTATGAATGCGGGCAGGGGTAGAAAATGGAATTCGTCAATTTCGGATTATTTGTTTAAAATAGAATATTTGGATACGGAAATAATGGAGTATAAAATTATTGAGATGACTGATGGGTTGTTTTCATATCGAAATTCAATTTTTCAACAGAACTTGGCTATTGTCGTTCGTGCTTGGTTTAGATTTAGAGACCAGCCCACAGAAATAACCCAAAATCTTATAACGGAAAGATTAGCATATTCAAAAAAATATCTTAGTATGGAGAATCCGAGTTGTGGTACTGTTTTTTGCAAAGTGAATCCTGTAATAATGAGATTGTTAAAAGGAATTTCTTTTAAAGGAGCAATGTATTCTAAAAAGACTCCCAACTGGATTTCAAATGTTAACAATGCTACAGCAAGTGATGTGAGGAAATTAGTAAGATTAGCAACTTTTTTCCACAAAATCTTCTTTCTCAAGTGTAAAACTGAAATTCGATTCTTTGAATAATACTTTGAATTTGGTCAAAATATATAGAAATGTAATTTTTTATATTGAAAAACAGCTTGTTGGAATAAAACATCTATACAAATTTAGCAATCCCAAATTTACTAATTTCTAAAATTAATTAAAAAATGCATGTTTTGTATATTACTAATAGCTATGGAGGAACAGAGGTATATTATAACTTGCTAATCTCTCTCGACAATTTAGGAATTCAACAAACAGTATTTGTACCTCTTAATGTAAATAATCATAATAGACTTGGGAATTTACAGATAGATTTTAAAGTTGAAGGATCGAAGATAGTCTACTCGACAGCACTTAGAGCGTATCATAAATATTTGTATCGACATAAGATCAGAACCATCTTAAATGCAATAAAAAAGCAGATAGATATGAGTAATATATCATTAATTCATGCTTCTTCTCTTTGTAGTGATGGAGCTGTAGCGATGGAACTGTCAAAACAATATAACATTCCATATATTTCTGCTGTACGTAATACAGACATTAATATTTATTATAAGATATTAATTTGGCAAAGAGGGTATTATAAAAAAATTTTACTGAATGCGTCAAAAATTATTTTCATTTCTCCACAGTATAAAAAATTTTTCACAGAAAAAATAATCAGTAATAATATCTTTTTGAAAATTAAAGATAAAATACATACTATTCCCAATGCTGCGAGGGATATGTTTTGGGAAAACAGGAGAAACAATCCTAATAAAATACATAATCCAGTAAGAATAATATTTGTCGGTGCTTTTCAATTAGGCAAAAATCTAGATAAACTGATTTTAGCTATAGCTTCTTTGAAAGAAAAAAGTACCCAGATCGAACTGACTGCTGTTGGTCGCGGTTTAGCTAATCGGAAAAATGATCCCGGCTATATTAAAAACATAGAAAATTTGGCGCTGCAATATTCATGGGTAAAATTACTTGATAGTGTCTCTCAAACAGAACTTATCAAATTATTTTCAGAAAGTGATATATTTGCAATGCCATCTACCCCTGAAACTTTTGGATTAGTATATGTAGAGGCAATGACTCAAGGATTGCCAATAATATATACGAAAGGTCAAGGTTTTGACGGCTTTTATCCAGAAGGAGAAGTTGGATATGGTGTTGTTAGTAGTGATATTAAAGATATCGCCGATAAGATTGAACTAATAATTAATTCATATAATAAAATAGCATCAAATATTGCTAATTTAGATATAAAGAAAGATTTTAGTTGGGATATTATTGCAGAAAAATATAAAGATATTTATTTTGAAATTATTAATACAAAAAATTAAATGAAAGTAGCGCTATTATCGTTTCATAATGCTGTAAATTACGGTGCGGCATTACAGGCATACGCTCTTGAGAGATATTTACTTGAGCAGAGTATAGATTGTGAATACATTGATTATAGGAATAAACACAGACAAACTGCATACAGTATGTCTCATCATGTTTTGGAAAATTTGAAAAAAAAGAATTTTAAAAACGCATTGAAGTATTTTTTAGGATTTCCGTTTATGGGGTTGCGAAAAGCAAGATTCAACAGATTCTATAAGAAGAACCTGAAATACACAGGCAAAATTTACAAATCTGCTGATGAAGCAAATGAATTGAATAGATACTACGATAAATTTATAGTTGGAAGCGACCAAGTCTGGAACTATAAAAATAATGGCGGTGATTTTGCATTTTTATTGAACTTTGTGGATGATGATGCGAAAAAAATATCATACTCATCAAGTTTTGGAACTTTAGAAATACCTCTTGAATTAAAGTACCAATATGTTAAATACTTGTCTAAAATAAATAAAATAGCAGTTCGAGAAACTTATGGCGTTAATTTAGTCAAACAATTAACGGGAAGAGATGCTAAATTAGTACTTGATCCTGTGTTTTTATTATCTAAACAACAATGGGAAAGTTTAGTTCCTCAAGATAAAATAAAAGAACCGTATGTATTTTTTTATACAAATAGAGATAATCAGATTTCAGAATTTTTTAAGCAGACTAATTTTGAGTTAAAAGGAAGAAAACTGTATAAACTGACTCGAAGCACCTCTATTGGAGACTTATTAAACTACAATATCAAAGTTAAATATACGATGTCTCCATACGAATTTATCAGGGTAATAAGGGATTCTGAGTTAGTTGTATCTGCATCTTTTCATTGTATTTCGTTAGCAATTATTCTTAATAAACCATTTGTTGCTATATTAACAGGCGACCAAGGGAAAGACGAAAGGATATCTAATATATTACATTTGCTTGATCTTGATAATAGAATTTTAACTACTAAAATGGGAGAAAACGAAATTTACAATCATATTAATTTTGATAAAGTTAATTACAAAATTCAAGATTTTGCAATGGCTTCTAAACTCTATTTAATGGAATCTATTAATGCTTAAAAATAATAAAATGTGATGAAGTTATTATACATCCACCAATATTTTATTTTTCCTGAAATGTCGGGCGGTACCCGCTCGTATGATTTAGCCACATCATTTTGCAAAAAAGGGATTGAAGTTATAGTCATTACTTCAGAAAAAGCGCCTAAAAAAAACTCAAAGCGATGGACTGAATTTGAGAGAGATGGCATCAAGTTTTTCGTTCTAAATTGTCCTTATGATAATACAATGGGTTTTTGGAGACGAATAGCCTCTTTTAGCCGATTCTTCTGGTTTGCTTCCTTTAAAGCGCTGAAAATAAAATGCGATATTGTTTTGGCAACTTCTACTCCACTTACAATTGCTATTCCTGCTTTAGTGAGAAATATCCTTAAAAAAACTCCATATATTTTTGAAGTTCGTGATGTTTGGCCCGAGGTGCCTGTTAAAATGGGGTATATTAATAACAAATATATCATAAAGCTGCTTTATTGGTTTGAAAAACTTGTATATAAGAGGGCTTCATGGATCGTACCTTTATCATTAGGAATGAAGCAAAATATTGAACAGCGATATCCCAACCAAAAATCAATCGTTATTCCCAATATCAGCGAAATATCCAGATTTAACAATATAGAAAATAGCGTTAATTTACCTGTTGATATTCAGGGCAAAAAGATAGTACTTTATGCAGGTACTTTCGGCGAGGCTAATGGGGTGGATTATTTGGTAAATTTAGCTAATATGACATTAGATATTGACAATTCTATTATATATCTTTTATATGGAAAAGGTAAACAACTTGTTAGTGTGCTTGATAGCGCAAAAAAGAAGGGGGTATTGAATAATAACTTATATTATGGAGGGGTTGTGTCCAAGTCGGAACTACCATATCTTAATTCTATATGTACTGTTGCTTGTTCAACATTTATTGATAACCCTGTTTTATGGGATAATTCGGCAAATAAATTCTTTGATTCTCTTGCTGCAGGACGTCCAATCATGATAAATTACTTGGGGTGGCAAAGTGACATAATTAAGCATTATAATGCAGGTTATGTGTTACCTGCAAAACTCACTGAAAAATCTATTGCCGATTTTGTAAAATATATAAATGATAAAAAACTCATCACAGAGCAGTCAGTTAGAGCACACAGTCTTGCAAAAAGTGAATATAGTTTAGAGGTTGCTGTGGAAAAATACATGAAAATATTTGAAGCTATTCAAACTAATAGACCAACGGAGAAAGTCCGAAAAAACTCGTTCAAATAAGGATCCAGAATTTATAGCAAAATTAGTATTTGGATGTGTGGTTTTAGTAGGTATAATGAGGCAAGATTTATAGGATCTTAGTTTGTTTTTCACTGTATGCTCAATAACGTTATCTATTTCAATTGAGCTATATTCAATTTGGATAGATAAAAAAAGTAATATTAAATTAAGAAGTTTGGCAAAAATGCCTTCGCCAAACCGCAAGTGCCTGTGATTTGTAATTTCTTTGTAACCATTTAAGGGAAGACTACATGTACAAAAGTTTCTTCAAACGCATTATAGATTTTACCTTATCGCTTACCGGAGTTATTATCATTTCGCCGATATTCGTTATTATTACTGTTATTTTGTTTTTTACGAATAATGGTAAGCCGTTTTTCTTTCAATCTCGCCCAACCTGTAATGAGCGAATTTTTAGAGTAATGAAATTCAAAACAATGAACGACAAGCGCGATAGAAACGGAACCCTTTTGCCGGATGCAAAGCGTATGACGAAAATTGGCAAATTTATTCGTTCAACTTCGCTTGACGAAATTCCGCAATTACTCAATGTTATAAAGGGCGATATGAGCTTGATAGGACCGCGTCCGTTGTTAATGGAATATTTACCTTTGTACAATGCCGAACAAAAACGCAGGCACGAAGTTCGTCCCGGAGTTACCGGATGGGCGCAGGTAAATGGAAGAAACACAATCAGTTGGAAGAAAAAATTTGAACATGACGTATGGTATGTTGATAACCTTTCATTTGGACTTGACTTGAAAATTTTGTTTTTAACAATAAAAAAAGTATTAATTCGAGAAGGAGTAAATGCAGAAACAGATATTACGATGGAAAAATTTACAGGAAATAATTGATTATGAAAGAGGTCTATTTATATGGCGCAGGCGGACACGCAAAAGTAATTTTTGATGTTTTAAAATCAAATGATATTGTTTTGCCTAAAATTTATGACGATGATACTTCTATTAATAATTTTTTAGGTATTCCTGTGTCGCAAAACAATATGAGCTCCCCATTAATTATCAGTATTGGGAATAATGCTATTAGAAAAAAAGTTGTTGAAAAATTAAAAGAGGTAAAGTACTCACCTGCCGTTTGTGCAAAAAGTGCAATAATTGCTGACAGCGCAGCATTAGACGAAGGAACGGTTGTAATGCAAGGTGCTATAATTCAACATTCGGCAAAAATCGGCAAACATTGCATCATAAACACAGGCGCATCTATTGACCACGATTGCGAAATAGGCGATTTTGTGCATATCGCACCGCACAGCACGCTTTGTGGGAATGTGAAGGTAGGGGAAGGAAGTTTTATCGGATCCGGAACAGTTGTTATTCCGAATGCCAGCATAGGAAAATGGTCGGTAATCGGTGCCGGTTCGGTCGTAGTAAATGATATTCCTGACTATGCAACGGCTTATGGCAACCCTTGCAAAGTAAGAACAATTTAAAATTTTATACATACCTGCTTCAATATGAAAGCACCACGCATCTACCTATCCCTTGCCCACATGGGCGGGCATGAACAAAAATACATTCAGGAAGCCTTTGATACCAACTGGGTGGCTCCGCTCGGCCCTAATGTCGATGGTTTTGAGAACGACTTGGAAGCCTCTTTGGGCAATGAGGTGCATGTAGCTGCGCTGACTGCCGGAACTGCCGCTTTGCACCTGGGGTTGATACTACTTGGAGTGGAGGCCGGAGACGAGATACTGTGCCAGAGTTTTACCTTTTCAGCCTCGGCAAACCCCATTGTTTATCAGGGAGCAAGGCCGGTATTTGTCGATAGCGAGCCGGATACGTGGAACCTTTCGCCGGAATATATGGAAGAAGCCGTCAGGGATAGAATCAAAAAAGGGAAAAAGCCCAAAGCTATTATTCCGGTACACTTGTATGGGATGCCGGCTAAAATGGACGAAATTTTATCCATTGCCAACCGGTACGAAATTCCGGTACTGGAAGATGCTGCAGAGGCCTTAGGCTCTGTTTACAAAGGAGTTAATTGTGGAACTCTTGGCCAATTAGCCGCCTTGTCGTTCAATGGTAATAAAATTATCACTACATCCGGCGGCGGCGCCTTGGTTTCAAAAAACGAGGCATACATTCGAAAAGCTCGATTTTTAGCCACGCAGGCACGGGATACCGCTCCGCATTACCAACATTCGCACATCGGCTATAACTACCGAATGAGCAATATTGTGGCCGGCATTGGCCGCGGACAAATGGAGGTGTTGGCGCAGCGCGTGGCGCAACGGCGAAAAAATAACCAATACTACCGGAAACATTTATCCGGCATAAAAGGTATTACCTGCCACACGGAACCTTCGGCCGATTTCTTTTCCAATTATTGGTTGACTTCCATTATTGTTGACCCCAAACAAACGGGCGGCCTTACACGGGAAAACCTTAGGTTGGCATTGGAAAAAGCAAATATCGAATCGCGCCCTCTCTGGAAACCTATGCACCTGCAGCCGATATTTGCTTCATGTTCCTATTATGGCGAAAAAGTCAGCGAAACCCTCTTCGACAAGGGCTTGTGCTTACCATCCGGTTCAGCACTGACGGAAAACGAATTGAAGCAAGTGGTAGATATTATTCAAAACATGTTTCGGTTGTAATGATAGCGTTCTGAAATTTTGAGATTTAAAAATAAAGTAGTACTTTTGTTGCTCTAAATTCTAACCAAACAAATGAAAAGGCTCTTCCTTGATCGGCTAAACCGCCACTTTCCTGACTTTATTATGTTTCTAAGTAAAAAGGCCTACGTGCCTTCCTGGTTAATTTTTCTCTTAGACCTGATCATTGCCAACTTTGCCTTTATCCTGGCTTATCTTGTTTGCTATAGCCATCTGGAACAACCGGTGGTGGTTGATGCTTTTTTACTGAAATTAGGCTTGAACACCTTCCTTACCGTTCTGTGGCTCTACCTCTTCCGTACCTATCGCAGTCTGCTCCGTTATTCGGGCCTTCGCGATCTCTTTCGCGCCTTTTTCGCTATTTTCTGCACCAATACTAGTATGATGTTGATTAGTGAACTATTGTCAATATTGTGGTCGGTTCGGATCATGCCGCTCTACGGCTTTTTCCTTAGCGCCATGATCTGTTTTTCGCTGATTTTCATGGTTAAAATGACGATTAAATTGCTGTATGACTATGCGAAAAAATATACGGATCCGCAAGTAGAGAAAAATATCCCATTGCTCATTTACGGTATTTCGCCGAATAATATTAAATTGGCCGAATTCTTGGAAAATAACCAAAACCACGCTTACAAACTTAACGGCTTCATCTTGCCTGCTCGTTTCATCGCAACCAAAGCGGTGAATGGCATTCAGGTGTATCATCGTTGGAATGACCTGCAAAAGTTAGTCAATAGTGGACGATTCAAATCCTTGCTGATTAACCCTGATGAGCTTGACCGCGAGATGAAAGACAAGCTCGCCGACTACTGTATCAAACGTAAAATAGAAATGCTTACTATCCCTGCGGTGGCCACTTGGAAGGAAATGAGCAAAACTGCGTTTCAACTCAAAAAAATCCGTATTGAAGAACTGTTAGGCCGCACGACTATTAATATTAAAAATTCAATGGTAGGAGTTTCTCATGTCGATAAATGCGTGTTGGTAAGCGGTGCTGCCGGATCTATAGGAAGCGAAATTGCACGACAGATATGTACGCTCAATCCTCGTGAAATAGTCCTTTGTGATATTGCCGAAACCCCCATGTACAGCCTGCAATTGGAATTAGAGGAAAAATATCCTGATGTGAATATTCATTGGGAAATTGCAGATGTGCGCAACAATCATCGGATGGAGTCTGTTTTTAAATCTTATGCTCCGGACTATGTGTATCATGCCGCTGCCTACAAACACGTGCCACTGATGGAAAGATATCCCTGTGAGGCGGTAAATACTAATGTGCTTGGCACAAAAATAATGGCCGACTTGTCTGTTAATTATAATGTAAAGGTCTTTGTGCTGGTATCGACCGACAAGGCGGTAAATCCTACGAATGTGATGGGCTGTACCAAACGAGTGGCCGAAATTTATGTACAGTCGCTGGGGTTGAAGTTAAAAGATTCCTCTGCTAACAGCCACTGCCGATTTATTACTACCCGTTTTGGCAATGTATTAGGCTCCAGCGGATCGGTAATTCCGCGCTTCGAAGAACAAATCAAGCAGGGCGGTCCGATAACCGTAACGCATCCTGAAATTACCCGTTTCTTCATGACTATTCCCGAGGCTTGCAGCCTTGTACTCGAAGCTGGAAATCTGGGATATGGGGGAGAGATTTTTATCTTCGATATGGGCGAAGCTGTAAAAATTAAAGACCTGGCCGAAAAGATGATTCGTTTGTCGGGCCTTGAACCTTATAAAGACATTGATATAGCCTTTGTAGGGCTTCGTCCGGGCGAAAAATTGTATGAAGAACTGTTGAGCAAGGAAGAACATCAGTTGCCTACACAACACGAAAAAATTATGATCGGGAGGGTGCGCAAATACAACTACGATAATGTAAAAGTGGATATAAAAACGTTAATTCATACCGCTTACTCCTTTGATGATGCAAAGGTAATAGCACAACTGCATGCCTTAGTCCCCGAATATTTAAACTTTGAGCTTTGAAAACCAAAGACGGTCTAACCATAAAATCTATTGCAGGCGAGCAGGTCTTAATTATGCAAGGCAAGTTCGGGCTTGATATGACCAAGCTCATAGCCTTTAACGAAACCTCTGTTTACCTGTGGAATGAATTGTGCGGGAAAGATTTTACGGTAGAAGATGTGGCTAAGTTGCTCATTAACCGTTATGATGTAGAGCAAACAGTTGCCGAAGCCGACGCCCGCGCCTGGGTCGAGCGTTTACTGGCCTGTAAAGCCATTGTCTGATGCTGTTGGAATTTGTAGATCTAACGCACCGCAGGTTGTTAGCCTTGTTGCAATCGGCCTTGTGGAACAAAGCGGCCGACGATGCTTTGTTCACCGACATGGAAGAAGAAGATTGGCATCAACTGTTCAAAGCGGCAGTAGCGCACGGGGTAATGGCTATAGCTTTCGACGGCATTATGCGCGAGCCGACAAAACACCTCTTGCCGCGCAGCCTTAAAATAACGTGGGCAGCTAATGTGGAAGCCGTAGAACAGCGTTATAACTACAAAGCGGCAGTGGCTGCCGAGTTAGCGGCAATGCTGAGCGGCGAATCCGTTCCTGTAATGTTGTTTAAAGGCTTGGCTCTGGCGCAAGATTACCCCATTCCCCAACACAGAGAGTTCGGCGATTTAGACATTTACCTTTTCGGACAAGCCCGAAAAGGCGAACAAGTTTTAATAAAACAGGGCGTTAAGAAGGAAAAAACGCAGCAAAAACATGTTGTTTTATCTTACAAAGGCGTCCCCATAGAAAACCACCATTATTTTTTAAACCTGCAAAATTTAAGCTATGTTTGCCGTTTAGAGCAATACTTGCAGGAAAGTTTACAAAAAAACGTAAGGTTTAATCAGGTTCCGAAGGGGCAGCTATTGTACCCGCCGACCGATTTTCATGCACTGTTTCTGGTCTGTCATGCCTTGCGGCATTTTACGCGAGAAACGAACCTCCGCACTCTTTGCGACTGGGCAGTGTTCTTGTATGCCAACAAGGAAAAAATCGACCTGACCGCCTACCGTGCAGTCTTAGCCGAGGCAGGCTGGTTAAAAGCAGCCGACGCTTTTACGGCTATAACCATGGAACTTTTCGGATTAGATGCTGAAACAGCCTTGAACTGCCAACGCTGCCCTGCGCTCGAAGAAAAAATGCTGAACGGCATATTATATCCTGTGCAGATGCCCGAATCGCCCTCGGCGTGGCAGAGCATTAAATTCTACTACCGACGCATAAAAGAGGAGCGCTGGAAATATGAATTGCTTTACCCGGGGCGCTATGGCCGCAGAATAGCGCATTCGGTTTTCTTCCACCTCTTCCACCCTATTCGCACGCTTAAACAGCTTAAGCTATGCTCAAACTCCTGAAACTCCTCCCTCCTGTTTACCGTAAACAAACAATCCGAGTAGTGTTGTCGGTATTGCTGCGGGCTGTGCTGAACTTTGCCGGCTTAGCCGCCATGCTGCCTTTGTTGTACCTGATATTGGGCGCTTCGGAGCAGCAGGAATATTCGCTCCTGCATGTCTGGCAGGCTAAGTTGGGTATTGCCGCAGAGGACACTTTCGTGTGGATAATTGTCGGCGGAATATTACTCTTTATGCTGCTCAAAAATATGGTGGCCATTTGGTTGGGCGGGGTGCAAAACAAGTATGTGATGGACTTGTATGCTTATTTTTCCGTCCGATTGTATGACGCCTACTTCCGCAGAGGCTTATTGTTTGTCAAACAGTCGCACACTACGGCCTTGGCGCATAAAATCAACGGAGTGTGTTACACCTTTGCTCAGCAGGTACTCTCCTTGTTCTTTACCATGGCGGGCGAGGCAGTGTTATTACTGTTGATTTGGAGTTTCCTGTTTTTCTATACGTGGCAATTGGCTGTTTTTATGCTGCTCTGCTTACTGCCTGCCCTATGGCTTTACTTCCGCACCGTAAAACATCAATTAAATAGAAACGGCAAGGCCGAAAATGAAGTAAGGCGGCAGCAGGCGCGCACTGTGGGTGAGACTTTCAGAGGTTATGCCGAGGTAAAGCTCAACCGAGCCTATCCCTTGTTCCGAGAACGTTTCATGGAAGGCTTGAAGAAGATGGCCTATTATCGCCGTAAAACCGACCGTGTGTTGCGCGTGCCGAGCGCTATCATAGAAGTGGCCGTATGTTTGGGCATGATTACTTTGGTACTGATTGGCCGCGGCGATGCTTCCGTGCGCTTGCTCTTCGGCGTTTTTGCCGTAGCCGCCTTGCGAATGCTGCCTGCCATGCGCAGCCTGATTACCGGCTGGGCGCAACTGAAAAACAATGCTTACACTATTGATATAATTAAAGAAGCAGCCGAGCATAAGGCGGCTGCGGAGCCCCTGCAAGACAGTCCCCGTATAACGCATTTTCGGGAAGAATTAGCGGTAGAGGATTTGAACTTCTGCTTCCCCGACGAGGATACGCCGGTTATTAATAATCTTTCCTTTCATGTAAGGAAAGGCGAGCGGATAGGCATAAAAGGGGCATCGGGCATAGGGAAAAGCACCTTGTTTAATTTGTTGTTGGGGCTTTACGCCCCCCAATCGGGCGGGATTCTCATTGACGGAAAGCGCTTAGATGCGGCTAACAGCGCTTCGTGGCAAGCCTTGGTGGGTTATGTGCCGCAGGAGGTCTTTGTGATGCACGGCACCTTAGCCGAAAACGTGGCCTTCGGCGTAGAAGAAAAGGCTATTGATTATCGGCGGGTAAAAGATGTTTTGGCGCAGGTACAATTGAACGATTTTGCGGATAGCTTGCCCGAAGGTTTGCATACCCTTTTGGGCGAAAGCGGCAGCCGTTTGTCGGGCGGACAAAGGCAGCGGGTAGGCATAGCCCGTGCCTTGTACAAAGGCGCCGAAGTCTTGTTTTTTGATGAAGCCACTTCCTCGCTTGATACGGCCACAGAACAGGAAATTAGAGACTCGATAGATTATTTATCCTCGAACAACCAATCGCTGACACTGCTGATAATAGCGCACCGCCCCTCCTCCTTAGCCTCCTGCAACCGCATTATTGAACTTTAGTCAATTTATGGTGAAGAATGTATCAAATTGCCAATCAATATATAATATCGAAGAAGGCAGACTTGCAGCGGATATCAGGCTTTAGTGTCTTTCAAAAGTCTGAAACTGTTACAGCAGCCCCGCTATTAACGATTGAGGCAGAGTTTCCCATGTTGTCGTGGGACACTCCGCCCTTGCACAGCTTTTCTCTCGACAACGATGAGGCGATATGCGACTTTGCCTGTGCGGGCGATACTTATCTCTTTCGCATGATTCCGCCCCAAAGCGCACCCTTCCTCATGGAAATCACACCGCAGAGCGAAGGCTTTGCGGCGCGTACCAATATGAACAATCAAACCCCTGCTTATCTGCTTCGTTTTGCCTGCTGGATAGCTTTTGGCATAGCAGCTCTTCATCGCCGCACAGTGGCTATACACGCTTCTGCTATTACTTATCGCGGAAAATCGGCGCTTTTCCTCGGCGAGTCGGGCGTAGGTAAAAGCACCCACACCCGCCTTTGGCTGCAACATATTCCCGACGCCGCCTTGTTGAACGACGACAGCCCTTTTATACAAGCGACTGAGGGAAATATTTCAGTGCATGGTTCCCCTTGGAGCGGAAAAACCTCCTGTTTTAAAAACGAAAATACGCCTGTGGCGGCTATAGTACGCCTCAGTCAGGCGCCTCGCAACGAGATAACCCGCCTTAGGGGTATTCGCGCCTTAGGCGCCCTCCTGCCTTCATGTCCCCCTGTTTTTGCCGCTCATTCTCCTTTAGCCGATTTGATACACGAAATATTAGCGGTGGTTTTACAGCAAATTCCTGTCTATCACCTATGCTGCCTGCCCGATGCCCAAGCTGCGCAATTGGTATTGTCAACCTTGGAAAAAGACAGCTGCTTATGTTAAAGCGGGTAGAGAATACTGTTTTCTTTGAAGAGGTAGCGCATAGCTTATCGGAAGGTCGGCCTGTAGAGTTGAGGGTGCAAGGCAACAGCATGCGGCCCTGCTTGCGCGGCGGAAAAGACAGGGTAGTACTATATCCGACAAAGGACGCGGAATTGAAGAAAGGCTGTATTGTTTTATTTCGTTACAGGGGTAATTATCTCTTACACCGCATAGTAAAACGCAATAAAGACAGTTTGACGCTGCAAGGCGACGGGGTCTTTGCTCAGCAAGAACAAGCGGTTGTTGCCGATGTTGTTGGGGTGGTGCGTTATCTGCTTTGCCAAAATGGCAAACAAATTTCCGCTCAAAGTTTTTCCGCCGCCTGCTACCGTCGCTTATGGCGCTTCATGCGCCCCTTACGCAGATACTTGCTTCGGGCGGTTAGCAAGATTTAACGTTCAAACTATAACAAATTGTTAATAAGTTTTCAAGAAAAAAGCCTCAATAATCAAAAATTATGCCTACGTTTGTAACTTAAGTTAGGAAAGAAATATTATTAATCACTAAAATTTATAAAGCTATGAAAGAAAATTATTTAGAACCTTCGATTGAAATTATCGAAGTAGAATTAGAGCAAGGTTTTGCTCAATCTCGTCAAACGCCCGACTTGGAAGATGGCGGAATAGAAAACTGGTAATAACAAGTTAATTGCAGGACTATGAAAAGAATTTTACTATCCTTGGTAATGCTGGGTACGGCCATTACCTTTATGTCGTGTGAAAAAGAAAACAACGACGGACAAGAATTAACTACGGGTCAAACAATTACAGTTATTGCGCAGCAGGAGCCGACAACCCGTGTTTATATTGACGGCCTCAGCAGCTACTGGAGCCCTACAGAAGAGTCAATCGGCATTTTTATTGATGCCGCGAACACCGTTACCAGCGTAAGAAATGCTCCACTTTCAGGTACTACCACAGATGGCGGCTTAACAGTTGCCTTTAGCGGGACAATAACCGCTCCTGCCCCAGGCAACTATGACTTATATGCCTACTATCCGCATGGTAGTGTGCCGAATGGGACTATGACTCATTCGCAAAGGGCTCGGGTACTCCTTCCCATAACGCAATACCCTACGCTGACCTCGTTTGACCCGCAAGCCGCTATAATGGCTGCAGGGCCGGTGGATATAACGGTATCGACAGCAAGCGTGAACGATGTTTCGACGAATTTCAGCTACGCCGCAGCTTTTGCGAAGATTATATTTGAGAACGTGGCTACACAGACGAATAATGAACCGATTACTTCTTTCAAAATCACTACGCCATACAATATTGCAGGCCGTATGGAGTTGAATCTGCACACAGGCGAATTTGCTGGTACGTATTCGAGTCCGGAATACACTTCTAAGTCTATTGAAGTTTTGTATGATGTTACGGACGGGTTAGTATTGGACGGTCTTAATGCCATTTACATAGGCCTTGTTCCAACAAGCTTAGCCCAATACGATGAGGTTAATCTTGTTGCAGAAACGGAAAATTTTGTCATATCGAAAACCCTTAATATTCCAGACGCAACTACTTTTGCGAAGGGGACAATTAAAACACTTAATATAACTGAACCAATGGTACTTCCTAAGGAGGGTGTAGAGTATTTCAAAGTTATTCCGTGGTCAAATTCAGGTTATAAGGCACTGCTTAATACAACAATTGCCAATAATTTTATCGGTAAACCATTGGCTAATGCCATATTTGATTTAACTTGGGGACAATCTACTGGTAATATTTTCATTGGCACGAATGCTTATGGCGGCAGCTCTACCGATCTAGGCTTTCTTGCTACAAGTTATGCAGTGCTGACTCCTTTGATGACAACGCCCCCATATACTCTCGAAAAGGTTGCGGTATTTGTGAATGTAACTCCCTTTGATAATATTAAAAAAGTTGTATTTACCATTCCTGCGGGTGGAGCAATTGACAACGCATTGCTTGCAATGTTTTACAAACCAACAGCAGGTAGTTGGCAATTGCATAGCGAGGGAATAACCCCCGTACAAGGAGCAGAGTATGTAATGGAATTTTCTCCTCCTGTTACCGGGCAATTCGCTTTTATGGCATATCGTACAGGTTCCCAAACAGCGAATAATATGCGTATTCAGGCCTCTTCAATTGTTTATTGGGCAGCGGAATAATCATTTTCTCGAAATAGTTCGAGGCGGCTTCCGTATCGGGAGCCGCCTTTTTTTTATACAATCGGGCTAAATAGGGATATTCAGTAAATAAAATTCAAATCCCAACAAATTCATTTTGAAATATATTGCAGTTGTTGCGATATTCAATTAGTTTTTTACTACCTTTGCACCTAAATATTACCATCGAAAGAATGGAAAAATATCGTATATATCTGGATAATTGTTGCTTTAATCGTCCTTATGATGACCAGACCTATTTACTTATTCAATTGGAAACAGAAGCCAAATTGTTTATACAGCAAGCAATATTACAAAACAAGTTTGAGTTGATTTGGTCGTATATTTTGGACTACGAAAATTCCGCTAATCCATACCATAATCGCAGACAGGCAATTGCCAAGTGGAAGAAAATGGCTATATTAGATGTAGATGCTTCCGAAACGGTTATAAATTGCGGCAAGAAAATTATGCTAAAGGGCGTTAAAAAGAAAGACGCATTGCATTTGGCATGTGCCATTGAAGCAAAATGTGATTATTTTCTAACCACAGACAAGAAATTGCTCAAAGCGGCATTTGACAAAATTATTGCAATAAGTCCTATAGACTTTATAAAATTATTAGGAATATGAGAACAGATACCATTATTAGAAATGAAGGAACACGAGTTTTAATGGACAACTTGGGTTTAGTGGAAGCGGAACGCTTTATCATGCTAATACAAAAAGAGCCGTTTGATTACACTAAATGGCAGGAAAATTTGTTTGAAGACATGAGTATAGAAGAAATCAGTCAAAAAGCGACCGATTATCGGAATTTACAAACACAAAATCAATAGTGTCTTTGTGATTTTACTGAATATCCCTTAGTAATTTTGCGCCTTGAAAAGGCAGCATACATTAGGTCCAAAGATGTTTTTCATCAAAATTAATATTGTATTCTCGCAGGAATTGCACATATTCATCTTGAAATGTTATGGCTCTTTGGTGAGCGGTTGCTTTTCCAATACCAATTTGTTATTTTCCAAAAAAACGCTACCTTTGTTATTCTAAGTATAGAAAGAAAATGAGTATAGTAGCTATTGTTGGACGGCCGAATGTAGGTAAATCGACCCTGTTTAACCGCTTAGTCGGCATGCGCCAAGCCATTGTTGACGAGGTGGCAGGCGTAACCCGCGACCGCCATTATGGCAAAAGCGACTGGAACGGGCGCGAATTTTCGGTAATCGACACCGGCGGCTATGCAGTAAATACCGATGATGTTTTTGAAGAAGAAATCCGCAAACAAGTGCTGTTAGCCATTGACGAGGCCGACCTGATTTTATTTATGGTTGATGTAACCACCGGCATTACCGATTTTGACGCCGCAGTAGCCGATACGCTCCGCCGCACCAAAAAACCGGTACTGCTATTGGTTAATAAGGTTGATAACCATGAGCGCGCTTACGATGTGCATGAGTTTTATGCCTTAGGCCTGGGCGTTCCATGGCCGGTAGCCTCTATCAGCGGCAGCGGAACCGGCGACCTGATGGACGAAATCCTGAAACATTTACCGGAAGATACCGTAAAAGAAGAAAAGAAAGATATTCCTCATATTGCTATTGTGGGTAAACCGAATGTGGGCAAATCGTCGCTTACCAATGCCCTGCTTGGCGAAGAACGGCAAATTGTAACCCCTGTGGCCGGCACCACCCGCGATGCGGTAAGCGCTTACTACAATAAATACGGTTATGAGTTTATACTTGTGGACACAGCAGGGCTGCGCAAGAAAACCAAGGTAAAAGAAGATTTGGAGTTCTATTCGGTCATGCGATCGGTGCGCGCTATAGAAAACGCCGATGTATGCGTACTGATGCTTGATGCCGAACATGGAGTGGAAGCGCAGGATATGAGCATTTTCAACCTGATTATCCGTAATAAAAAAGGCTGCATTATTGTGGTCAACAAATGGGATTTGATAAGCAAGGAAACCAACACCATGAAAGAAGTTAAGGCCGCCACACTTCAACGGTTGGCTCCCTTTGTTGATGTTCCGGTTATTTTCACCTCGGTTACCGGCAAACAGCGTATCCTTGATGTATTGCAGGCCGCAGCTAAGGTTTATGAAAATCGAAGCCGCCGTATTCCTACTTCTGCTTTAAATGAGGCTATGTTGCCTGAAATAGAAAATTTCCCGCCACCTGCCATTAAAGGTAAATACATTAGAATCAAATACATTACCCAGCTACCTACGCCTGCACCTTCCTTTGCATTCTTCTGTAACCTGCCACAATATATCCGAGACGATTATAAGCGCTTCTTAGAAAACAAACTACGCCAACACTTCGATTTCAACGGCTGCCCGATACAGATATTTATGCGGAAGAAATGATTGATGAATTGTAATTCATAACCTTAAAGACTTTTACCTTACTATTGTAATACTGCCTGTTTGTTTAGACTCGCCACCTTCCGAATTAAGGTAGAACAGAATATAAAAATAAGTATCAACCGGCGCGTCTTTGCCCTTGTAAGTGCCATCCCAACCGTCGTTGCCTTCAAATATTTTTATGCCGGTTCTGTCGAAAATAATCACCTTCTCTCCTTTCATAAAATGATCATTTACCCCGTCGTTATTGGGTGAAAACACTATGGGGACAAAGAGGTTGCCATATATGGAATAAGGTTGGACTACACTGCACCCATGCTCATCAAGCACTTGTACCACAAAGGTATGAAGTTGTCCGTCGAAGGGCGGGGTGCCGCTAAGCAAGCCATCTGCATGAAAGCTCATACCGGTAGGAAGTTCTCCTGAAACAATGGAGTAATAATAAGGAACTGTAGCGTTGGTTTGCAGTTGTTGCTCATAATATTTGTTACTCTCAAATGCTGGTATGGTCGGTGGGTTGATGTACAGCGAGTCGCGTACCGTAATGTGTACCGTATCCTGTACATCGGGGCAGGGCGCCCGCGAAGCAGTAACAAGATAGTAGGTAGAGGCGGTAAGGTGTAAAGTCGTTGCCAATGTATTCCACGAAATATCGCCATCGGCCTCAAGCGTTGTAAGCGTAATTTCTTCGCCATAACAGATACGCAAGTCGTCCATAGCTTTTACGCGCGGAGGCTGAGTAACAGTAATACTAAGACTGCCGCTCGAAACACAACGATGAACGCTTTCGGCCTTAACATAGAAGACGGTATCAGCGGTTAAAATAATAGTAAAAGAGGAGGGTCTGATAAATATGGAATGTGCGGGATCTGCGTACCAGTTCAAGCCATCGCTGCTGTCAATGGTAGAAGCCGTAACCGTAATGCTGTCGCCGGCACAAATATTGCTGTTGGATATAATCAATACAGGCAAGGGATTAACAAACACTTTCACCGAATCGCGGGCAGAACAGTGGTTATCGGATATAGCTTCAACATAATAAAGGGAAGTGATGGGCGGCAACACGGTTATAGTCTCGCCTGAATTTATGGTATTGGAATAATCACTAAGGCTATACCAGGTAATAGTGCTGCTAACATTGGCAACTGTAGCGCTAATATCTGTCATATCGCCATAGCAAACCTCCGTATCCGCGCAGGTTACTAATTCGGGCAAGGGGTAAATAGTTGAGAGCATCGGCGTAGCTGAACCCAAACAGCCATTACTATTGAGTACCTCTACCGAGTAATTAGCGGCAGAGGTTAAAGCGCTTAAAGTATAACTGTCTTCTGTAGTAGTTGCTATAGAGGAAGCTCCTTCATACCAGGTATAGGTCATAGCCGTAGTGCTGCCGGCTGTTACTTCAGCCGTTAAAGTTCCGGCCATTCCGCTACATACAGTCGGAACCGACAAGTTGACTACCGGCAGCGGATTCACTGTTACCACAAGGTTTTGTGTATTGGTACAGCCGGCTAACAGTGTAAATTCATAGGTTACGTCTATTGGTTCTTCTGTGGTATTGACCAAAGTTTCGTTTATGCTTGCATCGCTTCCGGTATTTGTAACCGGCGTAATCCCTGCTACTGCTGCTCTCGACCAACTGAAAGAAGCACCTGATTCTGCGCTTGTTGCAGTATAACTGAATGCTGTTCCCGAGCAAATACTTGCCGTAAGCGCTGAGTTTATGGTTGGCACTGTAATTGTAAGCGTAACCGATGAAGGGTTATCTACCGTAACAAAGGTCTGATCTGTGCTGCTCAATGTTATGGTTATGGCGGAATTATTGGCGCCGGTAGGCGAAGCGACAACAGTAAAGGTTGCGCTGTTCGATCCTGCCGGAATAGTTACCGAAGTAGGCATGGAAGAAAATTCGGAAGTAGCTCCAGCATAGAAAATTTCAACAGTTACACTATTAGCGGCAGTAACCGTACTCGGAAACTTAACTGCAAAATCCTGTGAAAGGCCTCTACAAACAGATTTATGCTCATCGTCCGTCAGGCTTAGGGTTGTGGCCACAGTCAGCATAGCAGGACTGCCTAAGGGAAGAGTTTGCGTCATATTGCTGATGGAGTTGCCATCAAGCACCCATTGGCCGGCTCTTACAATGTTGACCGGAACCGATACCGTAGCGGTTCCCATTGCAGCAACCGAAGTCCCGCTTAGTTGATAAAACTCATTTCCGGGTGTACAATCAGCAGTTCCTCCCGTAAAGCCGGAAGAGGTACAGCCTCCCGAACTAATTTCTAAACCGGCATGGTCAACACGAAAACCGACATTCGTTAAAGCCACACCGCTATAGCTCGTATAGTCCAAATCAAGCGTAACATTATCGCCAATATTTGCCGTATGATCTTTCACACCATTCCAAAAATAATCTAACTCTCCGTCAAAAGCAGGAGTAAATGATAATCCTGTCTCAATCACAGTAATTGATCCGGCCGGAATATTATCGTAAGCCACCCCCTGTCCATTGTCAGGCGCTGAGGAAGTGCTATAGGGGCCGAATTCAAACTTATATTGAGTATTAGTACCAGAACCGGTGCCATTTCCCGGACCTAAAACCGGCATATTATAGCTGTATCCGGATTCATACGGGTTAGCAGCCCAAGCTTTGTCAAAATCCCGACCTACCGGAAAAAAACCTATCATGGATGTCCCTGAAACGCTATTATTACTTGTTCCCACAAAGCGTAATGATTGTGCCTGCGCCGTTGTTAAATACCGGGTTGTCGGAGACGCGTTATTATTTAAACCAAAAATATCCGGCAGGATATAGGCATAGCCCCTATCAGATGTTCCAAGGTAAGTATCCCATCCGTAGGCAAGGGTAATGGGCGTACCGCCGGGAATACTTGTAGCATCAATGGTAGCGTGTTTGATTAAGTAATCCGGCGACGAGGTGTTGTACGTTATTCTTAGCGTAACCGTAAATGTATTCCCTGAATAGGTACCAGTAAACCGTTTGGTCATCGTCTGATTAACGCCGGTGGTAACAGGCGTACCTACATCTGCAATAGAATTAAAGGCTGTAAGGATAACACCTGAAACAGGAGGGCCGGCACTTGCAGGAGTCAATCCTCCGGATGAAAATGTCATGTTGCCTATTTTAATGGAAAACAAGGGAGTAGTGGTCGCATCATAAAACTGTTTCTGATAGGCATGGTTTATGTAGCGATTTACAATATACCTGCCGTTCGGGCGTATGATAATTTGCAGTTCGTTATTAGCAACGTTCCCTCCAAGAATAACTTGACTATCAGTTGTTTGGGTGTAGCTCATGAAGGGAAGAAACCCAAGAAGCAATGTTATTAAACATAAGTAGCTTCGCCTCATTATTTATTTTTATAAATTTTAAAGAAATTGATATGTTACTGAAAGGCCGGGCAGCAAATATCCTTATAAAACTTGCGGTTAAATTGCCATGCAAAAAAGATTTCATGCGTACCAAGATTGGCAAGGGAGGCTACGTTGCCAAAACCGTAATCAAATGAATAGCCGAGGCGCAATTGCGGCGTAATATTTACGCCGGCCATTAAAGCTACATTATGGTCGGAACGATAAACGGCGCCTACCCATAAACGGTCGTTATAAGAAGCGTAGTTTGTGGTTTTAAGGAAATACAGTAAAAATCCGCCCTCTACTCTGGATATATTGGCTCTCCATGCAAATGAGGCTAAGGGCTCTATGCTTACCGAACTATTGAGGTTAAAGCGGGACGAAAGGTAAGACCATATATGGAAGTCGGGTGGATAATTGCCGGTTGACAGATATTTACCGCCGATATGCCGTAGCGTTAGTCCAAACTTGAACTGCCCTTTGTATTCTATACCGAAATCGAAGTCGGGCGTATATTCTTTTGTGTCGTTATATATGGGTGGCGTAAGGTCGCCGGGATCGTCCAAATGAGCCACCGGGTTGATACGCCAACCCCTGTAAAATACTCCACCCGACAAGCCCATAGAAAGCATGCCGGCATAGCCTAAATCTATGATATAAGCGTAGGCGGCGCGGATATGGTAATTTTGTTTTACGCCTATATAATCGCCTACCATCGTAAGGCCAAATCCTGAGCGTAGTTCCTGACTGTAGTGCTCAAAAGCGCCGCCTACGGTTACCGGAGCCCTATCAAGTCCAACCCATTGAGCGCGGGAATGCAGGAAAAAGCCTGTGGAAAAACTGTTTCCCACTGCAGCGGGATTATACATTGACTCATTAAACCAGCGTTGTGTAAAGTCAAAGTCGCTTTGCGCATACATTGTTCCGGAAAATAGCCCGGCGATTATTGCTACAATTAATTTTCGTTTCATTTTGATTTTGGTTATAAATCAGTCCAAACTACAAATATAAGCATTTTCTGAGAACAAAGCAAATAAACAACAAATTATTTACCATAAAATTCTCATTCGTTCAGCGCTTTTAACTTATTATCAAGCGTAACAAAGTCGGAAATAAGCACTTGACGCGCCTTGCTGCCCTCAAAGGGACCTACAATACCTGAAGCCTCAAGTTGGTCCATAATGCGGCCTGCGCGATTGTAGCCAAGATTTAATTTTCTTTGTATAAGCGAGGTAGAGCCCTGTTGGTACTGCACAACTAAACGAGCTGCTTCTTCAAATAACTTATCGCGTTGCGACAAATCTGTGTCCACTGCTCCGCCGGCGCCTCCTTCATCTCCCGTGTATTCAGGCAAATAATGGGCATGTGGATAACCGCGTTGCGCTCCTATGTAATCGCATATTTTTTCAACCTCAGGCGTATCCACGAAGGCGCATTGCACCCTAATCATTTCATTGCCGGTAGATACCAACATATCGCCTTTTCCCACTAATTGGTTCGCTCCAGTGGTATCCAAAATAGTACGCGAATCAACGCCGGAAATTACACGGAAGGCTATGCGGGCAGGGAAATTAGCCTTAATCAATCCGGTAATAATATTGGTAGTAGGCCGCTGCGTGGCAATTACCAAATGGACGCCGATAGCGCGGGCTAATTGCGCCAATCGGGCTATAGGCTCCTCTATTTCACGACCGGCGGTCATTAACAGGTCGGCAAACTCATCAATCACTACTACTATGTAAGGCAGGTAACGATGGCCTTTCAAAGGATTCAGGCGGCGGCTGGCAAAGCGTTCGTTGTACTCCTTAATATTTCGTACCTGCGCCAGTTTCAATAAGTCGTAGCGGCTATCCATTTCTATACACAACGACTTCAGCGTATATACTACCTTTTGGGTATCGGTAATAATGGTTTCATCGGCATCGGGTAATTTTGCCAAAAAATGCCGCTCCAATTTGGAATAGAGGGTTAACTCCACTTTTTTTGGGTCAATCAGCACAAATTTCAATTCAGCGGGGTGCTTTTTATACAATAAAGAGGTAAGAATAGCGTTTAGGCCTACTGATTTCCCCTGTCCTGTAGCTCCTGCCACCAAGAGGTGAGGCACTTTTGCTAAATCGAAGGTATAGGTTTCGTTGGAAATGGTCTTTCCCATCACCACCGGCAAGTCGTATTTGGCTTCCTGAAATTTGCGCGAACTTAGCACCGACAGCATAGACACAATTTCAGGGCGTTCGTTGGGAACTTCAATCCCCACCGTTCCTTTTCCGGGAATAGGAGCTATGATGCGAATGCCAAGGGCGGCCAAACTCAAGGCAATATCGTCCTCCAAGCGCTTGATGGCCGCTATGCGCACGCCTGCCTTTGGCACTATTTCATATAAGGTAACTGTGGGGCCGATAGTGGCAATAATTTTATCAATGCCAATCTTATAATCGTTCAGTGTTTTTACAATTTTATTTTTATTTTTCTCCAATTCCATCTCGCTTACCTTGGCATTGGCCGATTTGTGGTCGTTCAGTAAATCAAGCGGCGGGCGTTTGTAAACCGACAGCTCCAATGTAGGGTCAAAGAGTGTTTGGTCGTTCAATACCGATAGCGGAATTTTATCTTCATCTTCTGTCTCATTATCTTCCGGATAAAAGTCTATTTCTGCTTCTTCACTTCTTTCTGCTCTTTCATCTGTTTCTTCTTCTCCGATATTTTCCATAATATCATCTTCTGTTTCCTCTATATCAAATTCCACATCATATTCATTTTTTACTTCTTTCTTTTCTTCCACCTTTTCTTCCTTATCTTCTTCTTGTTCCGTTTCTACTTCTTCCACATTTTGTTTTTTACGTCGGAAAATATTTTCCAAGAAGTTTATAAACCGATTATTCACCATTACAGACCAAACTAATAAGAAGAATAGGAGGAGTAAAGCCGTACCCGGATAACCTAATTGCACTTCTAACCATCGGGCGGAATTAAGTCCGTTGCTTCCTCCCAAACCGTTACCCAACAAGCCTATCCATGGGGTATGCATAAAAGCAAATCCCAGAATAACGGAAAATAAAATCAGGCCGGTAGTAGAAAGTATGAAATTTTTCAGTATAGAGGGCGCTTTTACTTTCAACAAATACAAGCCCCACATGAGGGTCATATAAGGGATAAAGAAAGCGGCTATACCGAAATAACGGCCTATAAGTATGTGCGCCCAGTTAAAGCCTTGTTTTCCTGCGCTATTAGCAGCTTCCATTATACTTCCCGCTTGTGGATTTTGCAGCATGCTTTGGTCCTTGTTCCATGTAAAGATGTACGAAATCAAAGCAATCAAAGTATAGAGCGTAAAAATGCACAATAGAACGCCAACGAGGAAACGCCAGCGATCATCTTTCCAAAAAGGAATCTTTTTTTCTTTCTTTCTATTCTTAGCCATCTACTCTTTTAATTTTTGCACCTAAGGCATTCAGGCGTGTATCAATATGCTGATAGCCGCGGTCTATTTGTTCTATATTGTGAATATAACTTGTTCCTTTGGCATTCATGGCCGCAATGAGTAAAGCGATGCCGGCGCGGATATCGGGCGATACCATCACTGCAGGCCGTAACTGCATGGTATGATTATGCCCAACTACTGTGGCGCGGTGCGGGTCGCAGAGGATAATCTGCGCTCCCATATCAATAAGTTTATCAACAAAAAACAGTCGGCTTTCAAACATTTTTTGATGAATCAGCGCTGTTCCTTTGGCCTGCGTGGCTACTACAAGGAATATGCTTAGCAGGTCGGGTGTCAGTCCCGGCCAGGGCGCATCAGCAATGGTCATGATAGATCCGTCGATAAAGGATTCTATTTCGTAATGTTCCTGAGCAGGCAGCACAATATCGTCGTCTTCGCAATTGATGCAGATACCCAATCGGCGGAACTGGTCGGGGATAATGCCCAATTCTTTATAGGCTACATTTTTTATACGCAAGGCGCTGCGGGTCATGGCCGCCATACCGATAAAACTGCCTACCTCTATCATATCGGGCAGCACCGTATGTTCTGTGCCGTGCAATGAAGTTACGCCTTCAATGGTTAAGAGATTGGAGCTTATACCTTCAATCTTGGCGCCCATGCGCACTAACATTTTGCACAATTGCTGAAGGTAAGGTTCACAGGCAGCGTTGTAAATGGTGGTAGTTCCTGAGGCAAGCACAGCCGCCATCACAATATTAGCGGTACCGGTTACTGAGGCCTCGTCAAGCAACATATAACAGCCTTTCAGTTGTTTCGCTTCCACCTGATAAAAACTTGATTCGGTGTCGTAATTGAATTTGGCGCCTAATTTTTCGAAGCCTATAAAGTGGGTATCTAAGCGGCGGCGGCCTATCTGGTCGCCTCCCGGGCGCGGCATATAACCCACGCCAAAACGCGCCAGCAGCGGGCCTACTATCATTACCGAACCACGCAAGGCAGCTGATTTTTTTCGAAATTCAGATGTTTTCAGGTAATCAATATTTACGTTTACCGCTTTAAAGCTATATTGCCCTTCGCCCAAACGTTCAACTTCCACGCCCATATCACGGAGGAGTTCAATTAAACGCAGCACATCTACAATTTCCGGTACATTGTTTATTGTAATCTTTTCGGGCGTCAGCAAAGTGGCGCATAATATCTGCAAAACTTCATTTTTGGCGCCTTGTGGAGTAATATCGCCTTGCAAGGAATGTCCGCCTTCTACGCAAAAAATAGCCATATTAGTTTAAAGTTCAAGATTTATAAGTCCAAAGTTCAATTGAACCTTAAACTATTGTTGTCCACTTTTGTAAATTTTCTTCTTTTTCTTTTTCTTCTTTTTCTTCCTGCCCATACCCATTCCCATACTGCCGTTCATCTTTCCATTCAGCATTAAGGGCACCTGCATGTCGGCTAACTTGGTGTCGGGTGGAAAGGTAATGCGCCCTTTCGACAAGGAAGTAAGGTCGCGAAGAATAATTTCATCGGTAACAATATCCTTATTCCACATCAGGTAGTCGCGCTTCATGTAAGTGGCAATCATAATGGCAACAGTTTGTCGTTCCTCATTATCAGGACGTTCGGCTAAGGCTTCAACCATATTCTGAATGCCGCGCCCATAGTGCATAATTTTTACCGGCGTCGAAGGATAGGGAATAGTCTGAGGCCGTTCCTGAAACGATTCGCGGGTCGGCATGGGATAGGGGCTGTCAATATCAATAGAAAAATCGGAAATAATGTGTACGTGGTCCCAAAGTTTATGTTTGAAATCATTTACATCGCGCAGGTGGGGATTTAATTCGCCCATTACGCTTACTACCGCTCTAATTTGTTCGTTTCGTTTTTCCCGATCTTCAATCTCCGACACCTGCTGTATCATGCGCTGAATATAGCGGCCATATTCGGGCAAGACTAATTTTTTTCGTTGGGTATTATATTCCGTAAAAGGATATAAAACATCTTTATCGTTCTGCATATTCATTAAAATATTGTGCAAATATAAGCATTAATTTTCACATTTAGCGTATTGGCGCTAATTATCGACCTTTGCACCCCGTTTAACACTCACCACTCCTTTGATTTTCTTCACATTGCCGATTAAGGCTTCAAGGTCTTCTGTATCATGTACATAAAGATCTATTTCTGCTTCAAATATACCATCATGCGCCATCAAATTTATTCTGCGGATATTGACGCTCAATTCTCCGGTAATCACATCGGTAATATCTTTCAGGATACCAATGCGGTCAACACCCCGCATTTCCAAGCGCACGAGGAACGACATGGCTGTGTGTTTCGCCCAGCGGGCCGAGATAATGCGTTCGCCGTGCTGTGCCGAGATTTGTAAGGCTTCCCTGCATTTGGTTTTGTGGATAGTTACCCCGGTGCCGACTTCGTCTAAAAAACAAATAATATCGTCGCCCGGAATAGGGTTGCAGCAGGGAGCGGCTTTGTAGGAAAGTTTTGCTTTTCCCTCGGCCATTTCTTTCAGGAGGTAGGTGTTTTTCTTGTTAATTTTTTCTTTTTCCTGTTCTTCCTTGCGTTTATCGCCGCCGCCCACAAAGGGTATAAATTGCAATCCCCAGTAGCGTACCCGTTTGTTCGGGGTATTGTAGCGCAATATTGTTTCCAAATCGGATAAATTAATTACGCCGGCAGCTATTTTGGTAAATAAATCGTGCTTGCTTGTAGCTTTATAAACGGTTATCAGCTTATTGACTACTCGCCCAAATAAGGTAATTCCTATTTTTCTTAAAGCAGACTCCAGCATTTGCTGTCCCTGTTGATAAGGCCCTTCCAATTCTTCTTTCAAAGCGTCCATAATACGGCTTTTCGCCTTCGGCGTTATTACCATATCAAGCCAGTCGGCTTGCGGCCGTTGGGTTTCAGCAGTAATAATTTCTACCTGATCGCCGCTTTTCAGGGTATAGTTTAAGGCTTGCAATTTATGGTTAACCTTTGCAGCAATAGCTTTATTACCGAGGCCGGTATGCACATTATACGCAAAGTCGAGTACGGTAGCCCCCTGCGGAAGGGCTTTTGACTCTCCTTTCGGCGTATAAACATAAACTTCAAAGGCTAATAAACCCGATCGGAAACGGTCGAGAAAGGCTAAGGTACTTTGGTCGTCAGATGGGTAGTTAAAAATATCTTTCACCTGTTCCAGCCATTTTCCAAGCTCGTTTTCCTGATCAATGCCTATTTTATATTTCCAGTGCGCTACCACGCCATGCTTTGCAATTTCGTCCATTCGTCGCGAACGGATTTGCACTTCCACCCAACTGCCCAAGGGGCCGACTAAGGTGCAGTGCAAAGCCTCATAACCATTTACTTTTGGCGTATTTGTCCAGTCTATTAAGCGGTTGGGAAGCGAGCGGTAAACCTCGGTAATCAGTTGATAAATTTTCCAACACTGGGCGCGTTCAGTCGTTTCTGCGGAGGTCTCAAAAACAATGCTTACGGCAAAGAGGTCGCTCACTTCCTCAAAGGGAATGTTCCTGCTATTCATCTTATGCCAGACCGAGTAAACGGAGCGCGTATATCCTTTCACCTTTACCTGCAAGCCTTCCGACAATAATTTTTCTTTCACCGGTCGGATAAAACGTTGAATAAATTCCTGCCGCGCTTCCTCGCCTTCTTCTAATTTACGTTGAATAGTATTGTATTCCTCCGGTAAAGAATGCTTCAGGCAAAGATTTTCCAATTCCGTTTTTATTTCATAGAGGCCTAAGCGGTGCGCTAAGGGAACGAAGAAATACATGGTTTCGCCCACTATTTTCGCCCGTTTATTTTCGGGCATGGCGCCCAAGGTGCGCATATTATGCAAGCGGTCGGCCATTTTAATCAGGATTACCCGCAGGTCGTCGGTCAGTGTCTGCAAAATCCGTTTAAAATTTTCGGCCTGCAAGGAAGTGTCACCTTCAAATACGCCTTCAATTTTCGTCAGTCCGTCAACGATTGATGCAATTTTATCGCCGAAACGTTGCCGAATATCATCTACGGTATAGTGGGAATCTTCTACTACGTCGTGCAATAAGGCAGCCACAGTAGATTTATAGGAAAGGCCTATCTTGCTTACCACAATCTTAGCCACTTCTACAGGGTGTATAATATAAGGTTCGCCCGAGAGGCGGGTCGCCTCTTTGTGCGCATCATTAGCCAGATTAAAAGCCTTGCGAATCGACAGTCTTTCTTCCTTGCTGCAACGGTCGTAAACAAGCTGCGCTAATTCGGCAAAGGCCGCCTCAATCATTTCTTTATTTTTATTTTCTTCGTCCATAATCTCACTCCGAATACACAACGACCACTGTGCCTGTCATTATTTGCTGGTTTCCACCTTCAAAGTCCACCGATAAATGGTAGGTATATACTTCTTCGGGGCCTTGATTGCCGTTTTTCAAATGGCCGTCCCATGATTTGTCCAAGGGATTATCGTCTATATTTTTAACTATATCGGCTACTACTGCGCCATTACGGTTTAAGATGGTCAGTCGGTAGCTGTAGCTTCGCGGGTCGGCATTAATTATCGGGCCGAATTGATTGCGCGCCCGCCCTGTCTGCGGATTTACCACCCTGCTCAAGGGATCAACCGCATCGGGCATGGTTACCGTAGGCCGATAATACACGCAATTTTCGGAAGAACTTACTATGCTTGTACACGGCAGTCCTACTGCTGTAATATTAACGCTTATTCCTGTAATCGTATAACAAAACTGCAAAGAGGCATCTAACATAGTCGGAATAGGGTCAATGTAAGTGGTAGCAGGACTATATGTCAATAAATTTTCCGAATTAGGTTGTATCCTGTCGAGGGTGTAAACTTCTATGAGGTTAGGATTAGCGTGCAACCATTGCAGCTGCCAGTTATTTTCGCCAAGCAGTATTTGCAGTTGAATGTTCACTATCTCATTACTTGTACACACCACATTTCCGCAGGCATTTTTTGCAACTATACGATAACGAAACAGGCCAAGGCCTGCGGCGTCTGTGTAATTTGATAAATTTTTATCATTAAAACTAAAGATAGATGAAAACTCCCCACTATCCGTTGCGCGTTGCACTTCAAAATCGGTTAGTTGCGTATTAGGGTCTATTTCAAAAGTCAGGGTATGATTACCGCCGTTATCCTGTAATTCCGATAAACAGATATATACAGGAAGGTGCGGGGCGTCAAAATAAAAGGGATAAGGAGCCGCTATGCTGACAGCCGTAATATCGTTTTTGTTTCGGGCTACTAACCATATTGTATCATTTTGCCGCGTAGGAGGATTCTGCCAGACGTAAGAAGCAGCCGAAAGCTGTTCAACCAAAGTAGCGCTTGACTCCCAACCACCCCAAAGTACAGCGTACTCCGTATCTTCCTCCTCCCACCCTGTATAAGGTGTCCAATGAATTTCCGCCTCGTAGGTGCAAGGGTCAAAATCAACAGCCGTAATTACCGCCTTTGCATGTTGCTGTGTTATAGGCTCAGGCTCTGTGGTGGTATTTATAGCCATTGCATAGCTTTTAGTGGTGAGGCCTGCGCCGGCATCGGCGTAAGAAGTTGCAGAAAGGTTATTTATAGTGGTAATGATTACCGTACATTCGGCTCCTCCTTTATACTCATATATAATATAGCCGTTGGCATTGGGCGGCAGGGTGGCAGGTATATCCCAAGTAATTAAGTTGTCGTAAACAGCTCCGTTTTTCGATAAGCTCACACTCTTAATAATGTTGCCTACCGTTGCGCAGACCTGCGCCTGTGCTGTGTGCGCGCACAGCAGGCTTAAAGCTATAAATCCTCCGTTCAATATTTTGTAAAACATTGATTTTAACCGCCTTGTAGTTTTCAGTTCATACATATATTCAGGCAAAAACAAACTACAATGATAGTGAAAATTTTTGAAATATGCAAAAAATTATAACCCATCAATTATCTTATTGAAAATCGAAAGGATACGGGGGCGAGTATTCAAACTGAGCAATAGCTTGCCGTCATTGGGGTGAACGCGGTTAGACAAGAAGACATATATTAAATTACGTTGAGGGTCAACCCATAAGAAAGTTCCGGTATAGCCCGAATGACCGTAGCTTTCGGCAGAGGCTTCGCGTCCCACAGGACTATTTTTCGCAGGATTTATTTCGGGCTTATCAAAACCTAAGCCTCTCCTGTTGCCGTTGCTGCAGAAGGGACAGGAAGTAAAGCGCTCAATCACCGCACTTTGGAAGTAAGTTGTTCCGCCGTAGCTGCCTTTATTTAAATACATCTGCAAGATTTTAGCCATATCGTTAGCATTGCCGAAAAGCCCTGCATGTCCGGCCGTTCCGCCGAGCAGGGCGGCCGTTTGGTCATGCACATAGCCTTGTAACAACTGCATACGGAAGTAAGTATCGTTTTCGGTAGGTACAATTTGCGCCTTGTCGAAACGTTCCAAGGGCCTGTAGCCGGTATAATTCATGCCCAGCGGTGCATAAAATAAATTATCAACTATCTTGTCGATACCTTGGCGCATTTGGGTCTCCAACACTTGCTGCAGATACATAAAACCCCAGTCGCTATAGCGGTAAACCTTGCTCATCAGGGGTGCGCTGTTGATTTCTTTGTAAATGTAATCAGGTATTTCTTTCGAGGTATAAATACCTGCCGCAATCGGAATATTATAACGAGCAGCCGATACAAATCGGAACTTATTAGCATCAAGTTTGCCGTTGGCTGCAAAGGAAGTATGGAAGGGCTTAAAGGCAGGCAATCCCGATTGATGGGTTAAGATATCTATCAATTTCAATGACTGCTTGTCTTTATATTTACGCACTGTCGGCCAATAATCGCCTATAGGGTTGTCGATATTCAGTTTTCGCGTATTTACCAAGTGCATCACAGCAGGTAAGGTAGCCGTTACCTTAGTCAGGGAAGCCAAATCATAGACATCGTTCCATTGCACGGTCGGCGAATTTGTTTCATAAGTGTGGCGGCCAAAAGTTTTATGGTAAAACACCTGCCCTTTATATATTGCGATGATTTGTCCGCCGGGCGTAGCTTGTTTATCCATAGCTTCCTGCATGATTGAATCGACCGCCATTAATTGTCGCCGTTGGATACCTATTTCTTCGGGGAGTACATATTTCAGCCGTGTGGGTGCATTCCACGAAAGGCCTGTTCCGGCAGGAAAAGCAGAAGGCACCGAGACCGGCAGCTTACCCATGGGCTTTATGGCGCCGAAAATCAGTTGAGCCGACCGTTCTTGAGCAGAAGGAAGATTTTGATAGGAAACAATTATGGAAGCAAAACGATTCAACTGTTTGAAATTTGTCAAAACATAAGGCTGGCGGAACAAATCCATCACCACATTTTTTTCCGCAGCCAGCCGTTCCAAAAAGAAGACAAAGGCATCATCTATTACGCGGTACTGCGCCTGTAAATAAGGCCCGTGAAAACCGATTATCACCAAATTGTAAGATTTCAACTGTTTATGCAGGCTATCCAAGTCTCGAACTGAAGGTATGAGGTCAATGGAAAAGCAGGCCACAGGGGCATAATAATCAAGGTATTGTTTAAAAATCTTTCCCTGCCCTTTCCCCACTTCTATATAAGCGATAGACAAGGTATCAAGCCTTTGCAGGGGCAAGAAGCTGTTCTTATTGGAAAGCACGGTTATGGAAGCATCGGCTATGCGCAAGCGCAGCGCCTCATCAGTTTCCGGATTTAAGTCGTCCAACAGATTATCACTCTTTATTGGGACAAAGGGAATAGGCATGTATTTGGCTTTTGCCTCTAATATTTTCCGACACTTGGCATTAATTACCGCCTCGGACAGTTCGCCTTTTTTTACTGCATCTACAATCAAGTCAATCGATTTACTTACCTCATCGGGCATGAGTAAAATATCGTTTCCGGCCTGTAAAGCCAAGAGGCAAATACTATCCTGCTGTGTTCCCAAAAGCACTCCTTTCATATTCAAAGCATCGGTAACTACCAGCCCGGAAAAACCCATTTCATTGCGCAGCAATTGCTGTGTTACTATGCCTGAGAGGCTGGCCGGACGTTCAGAGGAGTCTATAGCCGACACATGCAGGTGCCCTGTCATTATTGCATCAATACCTGCTGCCATCAAACTTTTGAAGGGATATAATTCCAAGGTGTCAATACGCAGTCTGTCATGGTAAATAGCGGGTAATTCGTCGTGCGAGTCCTTATCGGTATCGCCGTGTCCGGGGAAGTGTTTGGCGCAGGTGAGCACGCCGCCCGCCTGCAGTCCGTGCATGTAGGCAATGCTCTTTCGTGTTACCTTATGTTTATCTTCGCCGAAGGAACGGCTATTAATTACCGGATTATCAGGATTATTATTGACATCGGCCACCGGTGCAAAGTTCATATAAATACCCAAGCGGCGGCATTGTGCCGCTACAGCCTTTCCCATTTCATAAATATATTCATCGTCGGGAAGGGCGCCCAACTGCATCTGCCGCGGAAAAGGCGCAGCTCCCTCAAGCCTCATGGCTACGCCGTTTTCGCCGTCAATAGCCGTGAGCAAAGGAATGGCCGACAAGGCCTGCAAGTTGTTAAGCATACGCACCCAGGTTGCGGCATTGCCCCGCATGGCGATTACTCCCCCTACCTGCTCTTTGCTCACTACTTCCACTACGCGCCGATAATAGGCATTTTCCGTATCGGTATTCACTGCCACCATAAAGAGCTGAGCTATTCGTTGGCGAAGGCTCAGTTTTTGCATCTGCGCATCGACCCATGCCTTCTCCGAAAAATTGGCCTTGTTTCCGGCAAAGACAAGCGATTCGCCGGAAAACAATAAGCAGGCAAGTAGAAAACAAATATGTAAGGGACTATTTTTCAGTGTGTTTGTCTTTATAAAAATTATACCAATCGTTTCTTCTATTTCAAAGAAGTTGCAAAGATAGGAAAAAAATATGATACTCCCGAATAATGCCCCCAAAACAAACAATAATAATCTAATTTAAAACAGCGAGAGCTCCACCGTTTGGCCGGAATAGCGTTTTTCGTGCTCCAGCAGCCATCGTTTACGTTCCAATCCCCAGCGGTAACCCACTAATTGTTCCCGGGCGCCCACAACGCGGTGGCAAGGGACTACAATGGCAAAAGGATTACAACTGTTGGCATGACCCACAGCCCGCGCTGCCTTGGGCTCATTTACACGCTCGGCTAATTCGCCGTAGGAAATGGTTGCCCCGTAAGGAATAGCCTGCAGTGCGCGCCAAACACTCAGGGTAAAGGGACCGGTATCCATGTGCAAGGGTAAATGAAACTGCTGCAAAGCACCTTTAAAATAAGCGTCTAACTGCTTTTTCGTTTTACTAAATAAGGAAGAAATCAGATGGCCGGTAAGTTCCTTATCGTCGGAGGTGGTATCGTCAACAAAGACAATGCTGTCGAGCGCCAGGCCGTCGAAGCTTTCAATACGAAGTATCCCTATAGGGCTATGATATATTACCTGTTCCATAACACCCCTAAAATTATACAGCAAATATAAGCAAAATATTTCAATCTGTAAATGGTAAATCCGTAAACATGTAAATTAGCTTACTTCTCTGCTGTTCCTTCGAGCATGGGTACAAAACTATATTTTCCATGCGAAGTCGTTCTATATTCTGTTTCACTAAGACGGTCAATCACTTGCATAGTTTGACCGTTGCTGCCTACCGGAATTACCATACGACCACCCACTGCCAATTGTTCCAACAATGCTTGCGGAACTGAAGGGGCGCCGCAGGTTACAATAATTTTCTGAAAGGGAGCAAATATCAGCTTTCCCGCATAACCATCTCCATGAAAGAGGCTTAGCTGATAATGCAAGTCCCATAAAGTTTTTCGCGCCTGTTCATAAAGTTCCTTTTGCCGTTCAATGGAATATACCTTAGCACCCAGTTCCACCAATACCGCAGCCTGATACCCGCAGCCCGTGCCGATTTCCAGTACCTTGTCCCATTTTTTCACCTCCAGTAAATGACTTTGCATAGCCACCGTATATGGCTGTGATATAGTTTGTTGTGCAGCTATGGGTAAGGGACGGTCTTCGTAGGCCAAACGCTCTAATCCGGTAGCGACAAAAATTTGGCGCGGGATTTTAGCTATAGCAGCCAAAACCCGCTCGTCGAAAGGATATTTTTGGCGCAATTGTTCTACCAAGCGCTGCCGCAGGAGCTTATATTTTGTATCTTCAGCCATAACTTACATTAGTAATACCCCATCACCCGATAATAATAATGTTCAAAAGAACCTTCGTGGTACATTTTCACCATTGCTTCTACCGGCTTATCTTCTCCGTATTTATCATAAGGTTTCTTAAGATTGGCGCCGAACAGTTGGGCAATACCCTGCCAAAAAAAGGCTGTAAATCCACCTTTTATATCTTTGATAATGTAATAGGAAGTTTGCCCTACCTCGCGGTCAATCAAACGCATCAGCAGTTTCCCCTGCGAGAAGGTTAATTTTTTTAAAGGTTTTTCAAATTCTTTGAACAGTTCTTTTTCCTTACGTTTTATAAATTCCTCCCGTTCTTTTTTTGAAGAAATAGCCACAACCTCTGCATCAATCCGGTCTAAGCGCTGCTTGGCCAAAAGGGCATAAGGATACACCTTTCTGAAATTATGCACTAAGCGTTGATACTCGCGCTTTGCCTTTTCATTTTTATATACCGGTTGCGGAAAAACATAGACAGGTTTAAGTGTTATCTGATAGACCGTGTCGCCCTGTTCGAGTTTGTAGCCTAAAACATGCCCTTGTTGAGCTTGGAGCGGACCGACCGCAAACAGCACAATCAAGAATAACACAATATATTTCAACCACTTATACATTTATTGCGATGAATACAAAGAACAAAGTTAGTATTTTTCTTCATTTTTCCGTATAACCATAATAATTCCAATCCCGAACAGGGCTCTTTTTTTATTAGACAATTTTTAAACGAAAAGGTTTAATGATTAATAAATTGAAAATAGGTAAAAATGAAAAAATAGAAAAAAACAATTTTCATCAAATCAAAAAAATCACTACCTTTATACTTTTTTATATAAAGTACCTATTGAATGAAACTCTCACTTATCTGCTTGTTTTCTATGTTTTTACCGTTTATCGGCTGCGCTCAAACGCCGAACGCAACTTTCCGCGCAATGGAATCATCAGGCTTACGGCAAGATGTTCGCACGCCAAATCTTCCCGATAAATTAGATTTCGCAGGAGAAACTGTGCCTATGGAATATTTTGATGTGGCAGAGTCTTTTATCCGCGAATTGACGATACTCTGTTACTGGCATGCCAGCACAATGTATATCACTAAATTAGCCAATCGATTTTTCCCTATTATTGAACCAATCCTTCAACGCGAAGGGGTGCCTGACGATTTCAAATATCTTTGTGTGGCGGAAAGCGGTCTGCAGCAGGTTGTATCCCCTGCTAAGGCAGTGGGTTTCTGGCAATTTCTCGAAAAAACAGGCAAGGAATACGGCTTGGAAATCAATAGCGAGGTTGACGAGCGCTACCACATTGAAAAAGCTACTGTAGCCGCTTGCGCTTATCTCAAAAAATCTTACGAAAAATACGGCTCATGGACAATGGCCGCCGCCGCTTACAATATGGGTAATGCCAATGCCGACAGGCAAATCGGCCGTCAAAAACAAACTTCGTATTACAATTTGATACTACCCGAAGAAACCATGAGGTATATTTACCGAATTTTAGCTTTTAAAACCGTAATGACAAATCTCGAAACTTACGGTTTTTTCATTCGGAAAGACGAATTGTTTCCTCCCTTGTCGTGGACGGAAGTTAGCCTTAGCGATGCGGTTGAATCCTGGGCTGATTTTGCTGAAAAATATGGCACTAACTACAAAATTTTAAAATATCTCAACCCTTGGCTGCGCGATGCAAGTTTAGTCAATAAGGCAAAGAAAACCTACGTGGTAAAAGTTCCCACACCCGAATTCCGCACCAAAGCTGCCGATTTATAATGAAAAAAACGAAGCTTGCCAAAAAAAATCAGACGACTAACCCTGCTTCGCCGACTTCCGAAGCGCAAAATTTAAGGGTCTTAGGTGCACGGGTACACAATCTTAAAAACATTGATGTCGAAATTCCGCGTTATGCCCTGACGGTAATTACCGGCCTCAGCGGCAGCGGCAAATCTTCTTTGGCTTTCGACACTATTTATGCCGAAGGGCAGCGCAGGTATTTGGAAACCTTGTCGGCCTACGCACGGCAATTCATGGGCAGCATGGAACGCCCCGATGTGGAGCAAATTACCGGCCTCAGCCCTGTGATAGCCATTGAGCAGAAAACCACGAATAAAAATCCCCGCTCTACGGTAGGCACCATTACCGAGGTGTACGACTTCCTGCGCCTGCTCTATGCCCGCGCTGCCATTGCCTACTCCTCGGCTACAGGCGAACAAATGGTGCGCTACACCGATGAGCAAATCGTACAGTTAATCATTCAACAATTTGCAGGGAAGAAATGCGCGCTGCTGGCGCCTGTGGTATCGGGACGCAAAGGGCATTACAAAGAGCTGTTTGAGCAACTGCGCAAGCGCGGATTTCTCACTGCCCGCATCAATGGCGAAATCGTAGAAATTAAAGCCCAACATAAGCTCGACCGTTATAAAACCCATTTTGTGGAAGTGGTTATCGACAAACTGATACCCTCCAACAGCGACGAGCAACGGCTGCGCGAATCAGTGCGCACCGCCATGCAGCAGGGCAAGGGCGTCATGGCTATAGTAGAAATGGATACACAACAGTTGCGCTACTACAGCCGACAGTTAATGTGCCCTTCCACCGGTATTTCTTACCCTGAACCTGCGCCTCACTTCTTCTCTTTTAATTCGCCGCAGGGCGCTTGCCCTCATTGCAGCGGTCTGGGCGCTATCACCAAGATTGACATCAAAAAAATTATTCCCGACAATAAGATAAGCATCAAAAAAGGAGGTATAGCCGCCATAGGTAAATACCGCGATACCCAGCCCTTTCGTGTGTTGGAGGCTATTGCCCAAAAATACGATTTTTCATTAGACGACCCCATTGCCAATATACCTGAAACGGCGCTCCATATTATCCTCTACGGTTCTGAAGAGCTATTCCGCGTGAAAGCGGCAGGCGGAATAACCACTTACATGACTACCTTCGGCGGCGTAGTGAGTATTCTGGAAAATGCCGAAGAAGATAAGGAGGGCGCAAGGCTTAATACCGAACGATTTATCAGCTACGCCGTTTGCCCACAATGCCGCGGCGCACGATTGAAAGAAGATGCGCTGTGGTTCAAGATTGACGGAAAAAATATAGCCGATCTTAACGCTATGGATTTGCAATCGTTGTACCAATGGTTCAACGGACTCGAAGCGCGGCTCAATAAGAAACAGCAAGCCATAGCCAAAGACTTGCTGAAAGAAATCCGCGACCGTTTGGGTTTTCTTTTAGACGTAGGCTTATCGTATTTGGCACTCAGCCGCAGCACCCGCAGCCTCAGCGGAGGCGAAAGCCAGCGCATACGCCTCGCTACGCAAATAGGCTCGAAATTAGTCAATGTATTGTACATTCTCGACGAGCCAAGCATAGGCCTGCACCAACGCGACAACCGAAAACTCATTAATGCGCTTCAGCGCCTGCGCGACGAGGGCAATTCGGTGATTGTAGTGGAACACGACGAGGATATGATTCGCCATGCCGACCATGTCATAGATATGGGGCCGGGAGCGGGACTCAAAGGCGGCGAAGTAGTATTTTCCGGAAAATGGGAAAAGGTGGAAGAAGATGGAAGATGGGTGATGAAGATGGGTGAAAATAGGGAAAAACAATCTTCATCAAATCAACAGCCTTCCCTCACCTTAGACTACCTGTCGGGAAAGAAAAAAATCGCTGTTCCCAAACAACGCAGGAAAGGAAAGGGCGAAGAAATTATTATTGAAGGGGCAAGCGGCAATAATCTCAAAAAAGTAGATGTCCGCTTCCCCTTAGGGACTTTCATTTGTGTAACGGGAGTAAGCGGCAGCGGCAAATCGACCCTCGTCAACGAGACCTTGCAGCCTATCCTCAGCCAGGCGCTCTACCGCTCCTACCAAAGTCCGCTGCCTTACGCATCGGTAAGCGGCGTTGAAAAAATAGACAAGGTGGTAGAGGTTGACCAATCGCCGCTGGGGCGCACGCCGCGCAGTAATCCGGCTACCTACACTAATCTCTTTGCCGACATTCGCAAGTTGTTTGAAGAAACGCCCGACGCCAAGATTCGCGGCTATAAGGCAGGCCGCTTTTCATTCAATGTTCGCGGCGGACGCTGCGAAGATTGCCGCGGCGCAGGCGTACAAACCATAGAAATGAACTTCCTTCCCGATGTGTATGCTACCTGCAAAGCCTGCAACGGCAAACGCTACAACCGAGAGACTTTGGAAGTAAAGTACAAGGGGAAAAACATTAATGACATATTAGAATTGACCATTGACCAAGCCTGCGAATTTTTTGAACATGTACCGCACATTCGGCAAAAACTCAAAACCCTTCAGGACGTGGGCCTCGGCTATGTAAAGATAGGTCAACCCTCCACCACCCTCAGCGGCGGCGAGAGCCAGCGCGTAAAATTGTCGGCCGAATTGGCCAAGCGCGATACAGGCAACACTTTTTACATCTTAGACGAGCCTACTACAGGGCTGCATTTTGAAGATGTGCGCATTCTGCTCGAAGTCCTGAACAAATTGGTAGAACGCGGCAACACGGTGCTGGTTATTGAGCATAATATGGACGTTATCAAAACAGCCGATTACGTTATTGACTTAGGGCCGGAAGGCGGCGCGGAAGGCGGCAAAATAGTGGCCACAGGTACTCCCGAAGAGATTGTAAAAAATAAAAACAGTTTTACCGGACAATTTTTGGCAAGGCTACTGTGAGTTATGAGTTAAGGAATAGAGATTCAGGTATCAAGTGGTGTTTTTTAACAAACAAGACTGAAAAGCGACGAAAAAAACCGGAACAAACTTGTCATTCCGGCGTTGAAATAAAATATAATGGTTAAGGTTGGTTCTTTATTCCTAATCCAAGGGCAAAGGCAAAGATAATAATAATTAAATAAACTTTCATAATATTTCTTAATTTTTTTGTACCTTTGCAAGTAAATTCAAATAAGTGAGACAATTATTTATGAAATATATCACTGCGAAAAAAATCGTCCTTTGGTCGTCTATACTGCTACTGGCCCTTGCCTGCTCTCCTAAAACCACTGGTAGTTTTTTGGATAAATTGATGAAAAATAAGGAATTAGTTAAAGATTTTTACTTAACGGAAGGTTTAAAATACGATATACTTGGCGATAAAAATAATGCCAATACCTTACTTTTTAATGCCCTGAAAGCCGACCCAAGTTGTGATGCCTGTTACTACAAGTTAGCCGAAATATACTTAGAACGGGGCCTCATTCCTCAGGCTTTGCACCTGAGTTCAGCCGCGGTGCAGCTTGATTCCACCAATATGTGGTATCGTATGCAACTATGCGGTATCTGTATTATAGCCGGAGATTTTCAGAAAGCGGAAGAGCAACTCAATTACCTTGAACCTGAGATGGCTAACAATCCGCAATTTTTATTCATGCAATACGAAACTTACATGAATAGCGGCAAGGTGGACGAAGGCTTAGCAGTGTTAAACAAATTAAGCATTTTAAATCCTAATCCCCGTATTTATGCTTTTTTGGGCGAAATCTATTCCTCTCTGCAGGAAGATTCGTTAAGTTTAGACGCTTTTCAACAATCCTTAGCTATGGCTCCCGATTACCCGCCAGCCCTGTTTGGCGAAATGGATTACTACCGTCAAAAACAGCATTTCGATGCTTTTTTTGATAGATGGTACCCTATCTGTGAAAACACTGATATTCCCATGGAAATGAAGCTCGATTACCTGTCGGCTTTGATGCGTATGCCGCGATTTCCGCAACTTTTTAAAGAACAATTAGACACCACCTTTACTTTATTGCGGCCGACGCCCGACAGTTTAGTAGAGCCCCTCTATGGCGGCTACCTTGTTCAAACCGGCCGAAGCGATTCCGCTATGGCCGTTTTCAGGAATTCCGTGTTGCTTTTTCCAAAAAACGCTCAGGTTTGGGAAAGTTTGTTAGGCTTTATTTATTACCAAGAAGACTGGAATAATTTAGAAATTTCGGCTGCAGAAGCGCTGCAAATTTTTCCAAACAACGTGCCTTTTATGACCTTAAAAGCGCTTGCTCTTTGGCGGCAAGAGGAGGTACCTAAAGCCATACAATTATTTGAAGAAAGCCTTCCGCACAGTAAAGGCAATCAGGTTCAAACCCTGCAAACTTATGCTATGCTGGGCGACCTGTATCAGCAAGAAGGAAACAGCAAAAAAGCCTTTAATTATTATGAAAAAGTATTAGCTGTAGATAGTTCAAATGTTGTAGTACTCAATAATTATGCCTATTTTTTAAGCCTTACAGACCAGCAGTTGGACAAGGCCTACCGAATGAGTCAGAAAGCCATTACGGCAGAGCCTAACAACGCCACCTATTTAGATACCTTCGGTTGGATTTTATATAAGATGGGGAAATATTTTGAAGCCAAAGCCATTTTCAAACATGCGTTGATTTACGGAGGAAACGAAGAGGCCGTAATTCTTGACCACTATGGCGATGTGCTGGACGCCTTAGGCGAAAAGGAGGCTGCCATTGTTTATTGGGAAATGTCGTATCGGAAAGAGCCTGACCCCGAAGTAAGAAAGAAATATCGTAAATGAGACAGACCTTTCATATCATTTTGTTTTGTGTTATTTCCTGCACCTTTCTGCAAGCGCAGTCGATTGCAGATTTGAATAAACGTAGAAAAAAAGCAGAAACTGAAATCGCTTATATTGATAAGTTACTCAAAGCCAATACCCAAAAACAAAAGAGCGAACTGGCGCAGCTTAATCTTACCCGACAAAAACTTGTGCAGCGTAAGGAATTAATTGCTAGCATTGATTTACAAATACGTGTTGTTGAGCAAGAGTTGAAAAGTAAGAACAATCATGTTAGCGAGTTGCAAACACATTTAGACGGGCTGAAAGAATCATTTAAGAATTTATTGTATCAGGCCTACAAATACCGCGATAGCCGTTCATGGTTGATGTTTATACTCTCGAGCGACGACTTCGGCATGGCTTACCGCCGCTGGCAATACTTCAAACGGTTAAGCGAACATATTAACGAGGTAGTGGCGAATATTAAAACAACTTCTTTGAAAATTAATACGGAAATTTCTTCGCTAACCCAAAAAAGGCAGGAGTTGAACAATTTTCTTGGAGAAAAACAAAACGAGGTCAATAAACTGCAAAAAGAAGAACAATCGGTGGAAACGCTCATCAAAAGCTTGTCGGGGAAAGAGCAACAGCTAAAAAAAGAAGCAGAGGCGCAACGTAAAGAAATTAATAGAATTAATACGTCTATTGAACGTATTATAGCAGAAGAAGCCAAGAAGCAGCAAAAAAGAGAAAGCGCCAATCTTCCGGTTGACCGCGCGTTGACGGCTAACTTCGAGAACAACCGCAACAACCTCCCCTGGCCTGTGCGCAAAGGAGTGGTAATCGATAAATTCGGAGAACATGCTCACCCTGTTTACAAGGGCATAAAAATAAACAACCACGGTATTGATATTTCTACCGAAAGCGGCAGCAAGGCCTTGTCCATATTCAATGGCAACGTTATCAAAACTTTTACCGTCCCCGTCATGAATAACTGTGTGCTGGTACAACACGGCAACTTCTTCAGCCTTTACTGTAAATTAGGCGCCGTGCAGGTGAAAGTAGGCGACAAGATTAACGCAGGACAGGAAATAGGCAGCATTCTTACTACCAATGAAGGAGGCACCGTGCTGCATTTCGAACTATGGAAAGGAACGCAGAAACTGAATCCGGAATTATGGTTGGCAAAATAAAAATAACATGAAAATTTTCTTAGATAACTATAGTCGCTACAAGGCGTCCGAATTGGATTTTAAGAAAGTTAAGCAATCACATATCCTTCCCTTGCTGGAAAATTTGCCGCCGCTTTTTGTTGTAGAAAAAATCGGAAAATCGTTTGAAAATCGCGATATTTACGGTGTTCGAGTCGGACAGGGAGCAAAGCGCGTATTGGCATGGTCGCAAATGCACGGCGATGAAAGCACCGCTACCCGTTCCCTCTTTGACCTGTTCCACTTTTTGGCAGCCGATGATGAATTTAACAGCGCTCGCTCAGCTATGCTGGGAAACCTTTCGATGCTCTTTGTTCCTATGCTTAACCCCGACGGGGCTGAGCGGTGGCAGCGCGAAAACGCCCAAAATATAGACATCAACCGAGACGCCCGAAAAAGGACTACCCCGGAAGCCCAAATTTTACAACAGCTTCACCGCAATTTTCAACCTCATTTTGCTCTTAACCTGCACGACCAAAATAAATATTACTCAGCGGGGAACTCGAAGAACCCTGCTACTTTTTCTTTTTTGGCCGCGCCCCCCGACCATAACGACACCCTCTCCACTACCCGCCAAGATGCAATAAAGCTAATTGTGTGCGCACACAAGGCGCTGCAGCAAGTTTTACCGCATCGGGCAGCCCGCTGGAACGACGACTACGAGCCGCGCGCCTTCGGCGAATGGTTTCAAGCGCAGCAAGTAGCCACCGTGCTGGTAGAAGCAGGCGGCTATCCCAATGACGAGGAAGGTTGCCGCGTGCGGCATTTTCATTTCGGCATTCTTCTTACAATGTTGCAGTCCATAGCCGCCAACGCTTACAGCTCAGAGCCCATTGAACCTTACTACGCCATTCCGCTCAACCGCGAGAACGGCCTGTTCGACCGTATTGAGCGGCAGGCAGCTATCACCATTGACGGCAGAACCTTCACTACCGATGTCGGCTACCGCGAAAACGAAACGGTAACAGGCGATTTAAGCGATTACGGTTCCTATGAGGAAATGATGAGTAATGATTAATCCAAAACGATAATTCGCTGTCTATAAATCGACTATAATAATTTTCTATCATTTCTTGGCTTATAGGTCAAATTTCAGGTTGAAATTTTTGGAAAGCGCTATCTTTGATATTTTTTCATACCGATAGCCTTAAAGTGTTTTGGTTAATTTAGGAGCAAAGTTAGTATAATTTTGGTTCATAAACAAAGTTCTGCGGAGTTTAAGTATTTTAGTTTTAATCTCGGCTCTTTTTCTATTTCAAAATTAAGATTGCTATAGAAATCTTTCTTGGCTTGTCATTCATAAAATATTGATTAATTACAAATTGTGTTAAAAAAACGAATAAATCTTGAATTTTGAACCTTGATTGCTTCGTACCTCGCAATGACGCTTGAACCTTTTTTCCTACCTTTGTACTATGAAAAAAGCGGAAATAACTACTGGCATTAATTTATCGGAATTGCTCGACAAGGCCAAGCAAGCCTTGGAAAGCAGTTTGTCGGGCGGTTATTGGATTACCGCCGAAATCAACGAAATTAAAACCAACACCACAGGGCATTGCTATTTATCCTTAATAGAAAAGGAGGAAGACGGCGAAGAATTGAAAGCCAAGGTTGCCGCCACAATTTGGGCTTCAACCTTCCGTTTGATTAAGCCTTACTTTGAAAGCAGTACGGGACGCCCTCTGGCAGCAGGATTAAAGGTGCTGGTAAAAGCAAGCATACAGTTTCACGTGTTGTATGGAATAAGCCTGAATATTACCGACATAGAACCGTCTTATACCGTGGGAAGTATGGCGCTGCAACGCCGCAATACCATCGCCCAACTGCAAAGCGAAGGGGTCTTTGATATGAACCGAGAGTTGGAATTTCCCCTCTTGCCGCAACGCATTGCCGTGATTTCATCGGAACAGGCAGCGGGTTATCAAGATTTCATTCACCAATTATACAACAACGATGAGGGCTATGCCTTTGCCCTAACGCTTTTCTCCTCATCGGTGCAGGGAGTTGCCGCTGCTGCTGACATCATAGCTGCGCTCGACGCCGTCAATAATTGCCGCGAGGCTTTCGACTTAGTGGTCATCATTCGTGGCGGCGGCGCAGCGGCTGATTTAGTGTGCTTCGACGACTATTCCTTGGCAGCGCATGTTGCGCAGTTTCCTTTGCCGATACTCACCGGTATTGGCCACAATAAAGACGAGAGCGTGGTCGATATGGTAGCGCACTTATCGCTAAAGACCCCCACTGCCGTAGCCGACTACCTTATTGATTGCTTGGCTTCTGAAGAAAGTGAATTGGAAGCCTTTAACAACATTATCGAAAACGTAGCCCTTACGGTGTTGAATAAAGAAAAGCAGATGCTCTCCTTATTAAAGCAACAGTTGGTTATGCAAAGCCATCAACGGATACAGCAAGAACAGTTTAAGCTGCAACTTTACGCCAACGACCTGCAAAGCTACAACCCCTACAACGTGCTGGCGCGGGGTTACGCCGTAGTAAGGCAGCAAGGGAAGGCACTCACCGACCCTGCTGCTATTAACCCGCAGAAAGAATTAGAAATTACTTTGCACAAAGGCAAAATAAATATTATAAATTACAATGTACAAAAAGCATAAACACACAGCTATATGGCAACAAAAAAAAATAACACTACCCTAAGCTACCAGTCGGCCAAAGCCGAATTGGAGGCTATTGTCAATAAATTGAAAAACGGCACAGCCGACATTGACAGTCTGTCGGTAGAAATGAAACGCGCCAATGAACTGTTGGCCTTTTGCTTGGAACGCCTACGGCAGGTAGAGGAAGAATTGAAGTTCAATGAACAATGAATAATGAGCAGGGAAATTTTTCGTTGATTAAAGTAAAGCGAAGAACGAAATTTTCACCTATTCCCTCAGCATCTTCTGCACGGCAGGCGTACACCAGCTTTTCATAGCGCCGTCTTCTTCATAAATCAGATAGGCGTCTAATTCGGAATGTTCGTTCAGCAGTTGTTTAGCCTCATCAACTCCCAAAACCATAAGCACAGTGGCGTAGGCATCGGCGGTCATGCAGTCGGCGGCAAACACTGTAGCGCTAAGCAAGGAGTGCGTTACAGGATAGCAGGTTTTCGGATTAATGGTATGCGCATATTTACGCCCGTCTTCGACATAATATTTCCGATAATTCCCCGAAGTAGCCATTGAACGATTGGTAAGCTGCACCACTGCCTGTACATTTTCTCCCGGAATCATATTGCCGTCTTCAGGCCTGTCAATAGCTACCGCCCAAGGTTTTCCCTGCTTGTTTTTTCCAACACAGCGAATTTCTCCGCCGATCTCTACCAAATAATCCGCAATACCTCTATCCTCTAACCACATAGCAACAACATCAGAAGCATAGCCCTTGGCTACGGCATTCATACTCAGGCTTACCCGCGGGTCAGTTTTCACTGCGCGGCGGCCTTCCAACCATATCTTATCCATGCCAATAATTTTTTTAAGACTATCAATAATTTGTGGCGTAATTTTTTCTTTATGCTTAAAACCAAAGCCCCAAGCATCAAACAAAGGAGCAGCTGAAATATCGAAAGCGCCGTCCGAAGCCTCATAAATTTCATACGAACGATTAAAAACCTTTTCAAAAAAGTCATCGACCTCTATCGGTTCATTGCGGTTGACTTTAGCGATAATCGAAGTAGAGTCGTAGATAGACAACGATTTACAGAAAACGGCCAGCACGGAGTCTATAGCAGGCTGAAAATCGCGCTCCTGCACATCACGGTAAATTATATGGTAGGTAGTTCCTAAGGCGAAACCATCAATAATTTTATACTGTTGCGCAGAAAAATTGCAGGAGAATACCGTAAATAGCAATATGGACAATCTCAGGTAAACAGTAAAGCGTTTCATGATGTAAAAAACTGATAATTAATAAAAAATAACAAGAATAGCTTGTGCAAAGATAGGAATAATTTTGGTTAAAATTAAAAATAGTCGTATCTTTGAAGTTTAACCCAATTTTAAAGCCTTATGCTTTTAAATAGTCGAGAAAATAGTGCTCCCTTGCGTTTTGCCATGATTGGCAATGGGAGTTGGGCTACAGCATTAACAAAAGTATTGCTCAACACACAAGACCAACTTCAATGGTTTGTTCGCGATCCTAAGATGATCAATTATATAAAAATATTCAATCGAAATCCCGATTTTTTGCGGTCGGCACAGTTAGACACTACCCGTCTTGCCATGTCGGACGATATTAATACGGTGGTACGCGATGCCGATGTATTAGTGATGTGTATTCCTGCTGTCTTTTTGAAAGGTGAACTCAACAAACTCGCCGAGTCTTTGGAAGGAAAATTTATCGTTACTGCCATCAAAGGAATGATTCCCGACGATAATCTTACCGTAGCTGAATATTTCAACCGTAAGTATAATATCCCTTACGACAATATAGGCACCATCACCGGCCCCTGCCATGCTGAGGAGGTTTCATTAGAACGCCTTTCGTACCTTACTTTTTCATGCAAAAAAATAGAAAATGCCGAATATTTAGCGGAACAGTTTGCTTGCAGCTATATTAAAACCCGTGTATGCACTGATATTTATGGCGTAGAGTATGCGGCCATTTTAAAAAATATTTATGCGGTGGTAATGGGTATTTGCCATTCTTTAGGTTATGGCGATAACTTCCTTGCGGTGTTGGTAACCAATGCCCAGGGCGAAATGGAGCGTTTTCTCAACTGGACTTACCACAGCGATGCCCGCAATATGACCCAGTCGTCGTATATGGGTGATTTATTGGTAACCTGCTACTCTCAGTTCAGCCGCAACCGCACCTTCGGCGGTATGATAGGCAAAGGTTATTCGGTGATTGCCGCCCAAACGGAAATGAACATGATTGCTGAGGGCTATTATGCCTGCAAAAGCATTCACGACATCAATCTCCAACACGAGGTGGATATGCCCATTGCCGAGACCCTGTACCGCATCTTGTACGAAAACGCTTCGCCGTTTAAAGAGATGAAAGCCTTGTCGGAAGTACTGCAGTAAGGGTAAAAGGTACAAGACAGAAAACGAAAAGGAGGGGAAATTATAAGATCCTTGCTTTTTCCGTAACAATGTTTTTATAAGTTCGTTGCATTGCCACAGGCAGAAAACTTTGGTCTATAAATGTCAGCCAGAAAGGAATTACTTTGATGAACTTTTTAAAAACATTATCTATAGCCTTTGAAGTCATACCGGAAGAAGACATTGCCGCTTCAAAATCATGTTTTTTTATTCTTTTCTTTTTAGCGTTTAAGGTTAGCGCCAACTCTTCCTTATCCTCAGGCATTACTAAAGCGGTTGATAACATATCATAGCCGGGCGACAAACAATAGGTTCCTGAGATTGATTTGATAAGAGAAAAATTCTTTAAGTGCATATCTGCGTTCCCTGTCAAATAACAAAATAATAATTGTTCAAAAAAATTCACTACATCTAAGCCGGGTTTTGCAGAATATTTCAAAATCGCTTTGGCTATTTGCTCGTAAGAGCCGCGGTATTTGTCTTCCGTAAGTCGTTCCGTTAGCTGGCACATATCTTCCATGTGCAATTTATTGCCTTTTTCATCACGGTCGATGCGCCGCGTAATGTAACACAAGCTTCCATCTTCAAAACGGATCAAAGAATGAGGGACAATTGAAATTTTAGCTATTTCGGCTAAATGCATGGTAACGTCTTCCACTTCGGGAAGATGAGCAAATTTTTCGGCTTGCGGTTTGAGGATATAACGCCCCCACAAACCTACAATCGTAAATCGAGGCGCAAGCGAAGATTCCTTATGGATATCTAACGATAATTTGGATTGTACGCCGGTGAGCGCCGTACGTGAGCGGATAATTTCCATAGCCAAATCCGCAATTTGCTCTTTCCTGTATGGCAACAAAGGCGGAGTAGGTGTTTCAAATATTTTTTTTGAACAAGAAAGATGGAAATCAATTTGCTCCGATTCTAAAGGTTTGTAACAATACAAACAATTATGATTCATGGTGGTTATGTTTTATAATGTTCAATACTTACAGCGCCTATGCAGTCTTTACAGCAAGCTAACAACAACGACATTCTATCGCGGGCGTTAATCTTCCAGTTCAATTCGGCTATATCTAATAACCATCCTTCCGGAATTAATCCATCGAAAAAAGGAAAGAGTGTGGTTTTATTGACGTAGGGTTCTGTTCGTAAAGGCAGCGTTAAACTAACGGCTTCTGCATCTTCCAAGAGTAGATAAGCGCTGTCATATTCAAAAAAATAACCATGTTCGTTTCGGGTTAATACGCCGACAAAACGATTGTACATAAACACTTTTGCTTTCTTCATAACATGATGTTGTTTCGTTCTATAAGCGTAGGACTCATTTCATAACCAAATAATTTCAGAATTTGATTAATCTTATCCATTCGCAAGGTTAATTTGCCATGTTCCAGTTCCCGCACAAAACGTAAACCTACCCCCGCCTTAGCGGCTAATTCTACTTGTGAAAGCTGCGCTGCTTTTCGTTTCGTCTTTACAAATATCGATAGTGCTTCCATAATGTTATACCCTTTCGGGTACAAAAATAAGCATTTTTTTTAAAACTATACCCTTTCGGGTACAAAATTTTAATTTTTCACTCTTCTTATACCCGATAGGGTACGATTTTTGCGATTTATTGATTTTTTATACCCTATCGGGTATAAAACTGTGATTTTTCACTCTTCTTATACCCGATAGGGCACATTTTTTGCAATTTATTGATTTTTTATACCCTATCGGGTATAAAACTGTGATTTTTCACTCTTCTTATACCCGATAGGGCACATTTTTTGCGATTTATTGATTTTTTATACCCTATCGGGTATAAAACTGTGATTTTTCACTCTTCTTATACCCGATAGGGAACATTTTTTGCGATTTATTGATTTTTTATACCCTATCGGGTACAAAATTGTGATTTTTTACTATTCTTATACCCGATAGGGTACATTTTTGTGATTTATTGATTTTTTATACCCTATCGGGTACAAAATTGGACAGCAGCAATTCCATAATCTTGATAGAAGCCAGCGAAACGGGAGTGCCGGGGCCGAAAATGGCGGCAGCACCGGCGTCATACAAGGACTGATAGTCCTGCGCGGGAATTACGCCGCCTACGATTATCATAATATCCTCGCGGCCGAGTTTCTTCAACTCTTCCACTATTTGCGGAACAAGGGTTTTGTGCCCCGCCGCCAACGAAGATACGCCTACTACGTGCACATCGTTTTCCACTGCCTGCTTGGCGGCTTCGGCGGGCGTTTGGAACAAGGGACCCATGTCCACGTCAAAGCCCACGTCGGCATAGCCGGTAGCTACGACCTTGGCGCCGCGGTCGTGCCCGTCCTGCCCTAACTTGGCAATCATAATGCGGGGTTGACGGCCTTCTTTTTTAGCAAATTCGGTTACTAACTTTTTCGCCTGCTCAAATTCGGCATTGTTCTTCGATTCGGCGGCATAAACACCTGTATTCATACGTATAGTTGCTTTATAACGACCAACAATTTTTTCGCAAGCATCGGAAATTTCACCAAGCGTAGCACGCACTTTAGCCGCTTCGATAGCCAGCTCCAGCAGGTTGCCCGACTTAGTTTCCACCGCTTTAGTGATAGCGCCCAAAGCAGCCAGTACCTTCGCTTCGTCGCGTGAGGCGCGCAGCTTCGTCAAGCGCTCAATTTGAGATTGGCGCACCTTGGCGTTGTCAACGTCCAAAATTTCTATGGGGTCTTCTTTTTCGAGGCGGTATTTATTCAAACCAACAATGGTGTCAACATGCGCATCAATGCGCGCCTGCTTGCGTGCGGCAGCTTCTTCGATGCGCAGTTTGGGCAACCCTGTTTCAATAGCCTTAGCCATGCCGCCGAGTTTTTCCACTTCCATAATGTGCGCCCAAGCGCGTTGTGCAATATCGTGGGTCAACTTTTCCACATAGTAAGAACCCGCCCAGGGGTCAACCGATTTGCATATATTGGTTTCTTCCTGAAGGTAGATTTGCGTATTCCGCGCAATGCGCGCAGAGAAATCGGTAGGCAAGGCGATAGCCTCGTCGAGCGCATTGGTGTGCAGCGACTGTGTGTGCCCAAGCGCCGAAGCCATAGCCTCAATGCAGGTACGCGCTACGTTATTGAAGGGGTCTTGCTCTGTAAGCGACCAACCTGAAGTTTGCGAGTGGGTACGTAAGGACAAAGATTTCGGATTCTTCGGGTTGAAAGTGTTCACTATTTTTGCCCACAGCATACGCGCAGCGCGCATCTTGGCGATTTCCATGAAGTGGTTCATGCCTATAGCCCAAAAGAAAGAAAGGCGTGGAGCAAAAGCGTCAATATCCATGCCTGCGGCAATGCCTGTGCGGAGGTATTCCCAACCATCGGCTAAGGTGTAAGCCATTTCTATATCGCAGGTAGCGCCTGCCTCCTGCATGTGATAACCTGAAATGGAAATAGAATTGAATTTCGGCATATTTCTGGCGGTGTAAGCAAAAATATCGCCGATAATACGCATAGAAAACTCAGGTGGATAAATGTAAGTGTTGCGCACCATAAATTCTTTCAGAATATCATTCTGAATAGTACCGCTCAACTCCTCAAGCGTTGCGCCCTGCTCCAATCCAGCTACGATATAAAAAGCCAATATCGGCAACACCGCGCCATTCATGGTCATCGACACCGACATTTTGTTCAGAGGGATTTGGTCGAAGAGCACTTTCATGTCCTCAATGCTGCAAATACTGACGCCGGCTTTTCCTACGTCGCCTACTACTCGCGGGTGGTCGGCGTCGTAACCACGGTGGGTCGCCAAGTCGAAGGCAACAGACAGGCCTTTCTGCCCCGCAGCTAAGTTGCGGCGATAGAAAGCATTGGATTCTTCGGCGGTAGAAAAGCCCGCATACTGACGAATGGTCCATGGACTCATCACGTACATGGTGCTGTAGGGCCCATGCAGAAAGGGCGGAAGCCCCGCGGCATAGTTCAGGTGTTCCAAGTCCGCTAAATCGGCGGCGGAGTACACAGACTTTACGGCAATCTGCTCAGGTGTTTGCCACGTTTGCGGTGTAGTGGTGTCTGCTTTGGGTACAGCGTTGAAATTCAGGTCTGAGAATGTTGGTCTCATATTGTTAGATTTTTGGTATCAGGTATCAAGATATTAAGTATCAAGACTTATTATCAAAGCCTGATATAATTTAATTAAGTGTCTTTTTAAAAGTATAAATCATTTTTTCTATAGTCTTATATCTTGATACCCACCTCTTTTTGGTACTGCCTCAACGTCTCCAACACGTTTGACCTTACGCTGATGAAATTCTTAATGCCTTTAGCTTCTAAATCGACTTTGCAGGCAGGCTCTCCGGCTACTACCACAATAGCTTTGTCGCCGACAAGCTGTGCAATTTGCGGCACTGCCTCCGCATAGTCGTCATCTGCCGAGCAAGCTACGATAATGTCGGCCTTGGCGGCTAAGGCGGCTTTCACGCCTTCCTCAACAGATGAAAAGCGGTTGTTGTCAACTACCTTGAAGCCTGCGCAGGCAAAGAAATTAGCGGAAAATTGAGCGCGGGCGCGGCACATCGCCAGATTGCCGAAGGTCAGCATAAACACCTGCGGTTCTTTGCCGCTCTTGTCGGTAGCATAGCGCAGCGCCTCGAAAGCCTGCGCTCCGCGATATGGCGCTACAGGCTCGGCTATCTCTGGCTCAACCTTGCAACAACAGGAAACGCCGCGTGCAACGGTTTCGGCCTTCACGTCCTTGTCTATTTTCTCGGTAAAGTTCGGATACTGGTTGCTGCCCAACAGAATTTCACGGCGGGTAGCAATATTCATATCCCGTTTTTGGGCGGAAGTTTTTACTTGCTCCTGAATAAATCCTTCCTTGAATGCTGCCAAATAACCGCCCTTTTCTTCCACTTGCTTGAAGAGTTTCCAAGCGGCTTCGGCTATAGCGTTTGTGAGGGTTTCTATATAATAAGAGCCGGCGGCAGGGTCAACTACGCGGTCTAAGCCCGACTCTTCTTTCAAAATAATCTGTGTATTGCGTGCTATGCGATTCGAGAAGGTAGAGGGTGCGCGGAATGCCTTATCAAAAGGCAATACTTCGAGACTGTCAACGCCGGCCAAAACAGCGCTCATGCTCTCGGTAGCGCCGCGCAGCATATTCACGTAAGGGTCATATACGGTTTGGTTCCAAGCCGATGTTACGGCATGAATGTACATTTTCAACGATGTTTCTTCTTTAGCTCCGTAAGCGCCTGCAATAGTTGACCACAAGATGCGCGCCGCACGGAACTTGGCTATTTCCATAAAATAGTTAGCGCCCACGCTAAAGGTAAATTTGATTTTTTGTGCAGCCAAGTCAGGGCAAACACCCGCTTCGGTAAGGCGGCTCATATATTCGCTTGCCATAGCTAAGCCAAATGCTAATTCCTGAACAATAGTAGCGCCTGCGTTGTGGAAAACTGCTGCACCCACGCCCACAGTACGGAAATTGGCATAATCTTTCACCGCTTGCACCACTGTTTGCAGTTCTTCAAAGCTTGATTTTTCGTCCTTGCAGAAAGCGCCATGCCGTGTCAGGTAGCCCAAGGGGTCATAGTCAATAGATGCTTTGATTTCAGCAGTATTTCCAGTGATAGCCTTGCGTAAAAATAAGGTTATCAAATCGTTGACACCACAGCAAGTATTGGTGAAATTTATTTCCGCCGCTGTTAACACTATGTTTTTCAATAAAATATCCAAATCTTCCGTAGTAATGCCTTCTTTTTTTAGCTGAAAACCAAGGGCATCAACGCCTTTATTTAAGACTTCTAAAGCCTCTCTGTTTGCTTCGGTTAGGTTGTTACGAGCGTCAAAATCCTGACGGACAAGCCATCTATTATCAACTTTGGGGCTATGTACCAAAGTAAGTTTGCTAAGGTCTTCGGCTCGATAATAGGGGCGGACATTGATGCCTTCCATGGTTTTCCATACGAGCTTCTTTTCATAATCGGCACCTTTTAAATCTTTGGTAATCACCTCTTCCCACTGCGTGGTGGAAATCGGTGCAAATGCTGAAAACAGTTTTTCTGCCATATTTTATAGTTTTATATATATAGTACTAATAGAACTTTCAAAGATACAAAATTATTTTAAATTACTATCCATTTTAAACCTTTTTCATTTTGATTAGTCTTATAAACAGAATGAATTTAAAATTTTATTTTATGAAAAAAATTTTCCTCTTAACCGCCGCTATCTTATTAACGGCAGGTCTTTTTGCTCAAACAGATGAAGTTCAGAGCGTTCCAAAGAAAAAAGAAGTAAAACGCATCAGAACAACTGAGTCAGGTCAAAAAGTGCATCACAAATCGGAGAAAGTCCAATATTCCGATATTTCGGGATTAACCGACGAGCAGCGCAATTCCATAAAACAGTTACGGACTGAGATGAAAGAAGGTGTTCTCCAAAATGCCGATTTATTACGGGAAAAGAAAACCCATTTGGCCAAACTGCAAGCTGAAGAAAAGCCTGACCAGGCAGCTATCAACACAACCATTGATGAGATTACTGCGCTACAGGGGCAAATCATGAAAACCAACGCCGAGTTTCGTACGAAAATGAAGTCAGTGTTGACAGATGAGCAACGTGCCGAGTTTCGGAAATTTGCTAAAAGGCAGCCAAAGAAAGGCTTTGCAATGGCTTGTGCTGACAAGTCTTCCGATGCTTCCGAAATTGTCATCAAGAAAAAGTTCTCCGAAAAGGGTAAAAATATGCGGGTCATTGATAAGGAAGGCAAGGAAATTAGCGATTGGAAATCAATACGGGCAAAAGGCAATAAAAAGATTAACATAACAAAGGAAAAAAACGGCGAAACAGAGGTACAAATTGAAACGGAATAATTTTTAATTGTTAACAAATTCAGGCTAACAATTAAAATTTAGGCGGGAGTTTCCCGCCTATTTTTTTTTGAAAAGCCTAAAACCTCCACCGAACTTGCAGCGTAAAGTCGGTTTGCACATTTCCGACAATGCTTGCAAGTCCGCTGCTTATAGTTTCCTTATCGGTGTAACGGGTTTGTGCCAAGCGCAGCCAAATATCCAAATTTTTCTGCGGCGCCCAGTGCAAATTGGCGTACCAGCGCGAACCCTGAGCATAATAAGCAGGAACGGAAAAAGCGCCCAACACATCATTCTCGTAAGCATATAGACGCGAAGACCAACTTTCGGTATCGAAAACAGCTAAACGAGCGCTGCAGCTCAAGCTGAAAAACGGCAACTTGTAGTTAATATCGTGATATAACAATAAACCTGTTTCCGCTGTCGAACCTTTGATAAAAGAAAGCTGTATGCGGTCTTCCATGCGCAGTTGCGGGATAAGTTCATAACGTATGTTGTATTTCACGCCTATAGTTTCATTGTTTATCACTTGCTTAATTCCGCTTTGTTCTATTTCCACGCTAAGAGCTTTGCTGTTGTGCTGAAAGCTAAAAGACATCAAGGTTTCGGGCGTGGTTTGCCAAGCGATTTGCAGTCGATAATCCCAGCCGTTGGAAGGGGCGTTTATGCCGTAACGAAACCAAGGGAAACTATAGATGTCGCTGCTTGCATTAATAGTTAATAAACGATGAGGCACCCACTGTAGCCCTATATACCAGCCTTCTTCATTGGCGGTCTTGCTGTTCTCGCCGAAACCCTTGGCATACAAGGCCTGATAATCTTTGGCATAGTATCGATATAAGGTGGAAAAACGAAAACTGTACGACAAATCGAGCAATAGCCCTACTAATCCTGCCTTGCCGCCATTAGCGCTAAGGCCTAACTCGCCGAAGAAATTGCACTGCTTCCATAGCGCAGAAAAATCAATTCCTGTATTGAAATTGTGATTCTTGGATAGTTCAAACCGATTGTATGGCCTGATGTCGCGATAATTTTCAGCACCGTAGCGATGCCATAATCCGCTGCTCCCTATTTTCACTTTTCCCCATGTAAATGAAATATTATAACCCGATACAAATTCGGATAAACTATGCTTGTCGGCGGCCGTTTTTTCCGTATTATGTATGCCTGAAGTTTGTAATGTTTTAAAGCCGCTGCTGTCGGTAGAGGCGTCTATGAATTTATAGGAACAAAAGGCGGAAACAGCTAATTTGTTAAAAGTGAAACCAACTGCAATGCCTCTGAGAAAGCGGTTTTCGTCGCTTCCGGTGTGCGGGACAAAACCGCGTTCCTGTTTCTTGGCCGCTAACACGTTCACCGATTTTCGGGCAGCAGCTCCGCTCCAAACCACCAAACCCTGCCCGAATAAGGCCTGATAATCGCCGATGAGTAGCTGCCTTACATTTTTTGACACATCATTCACCATAATGTGCGCCGAATAAAAATCGAAACCATACGGATTAATGTGTTTGAAAAAAGGCTCGCCCGCTCCATTGGTTGCAGTGATGCCCCACTGTAAATTTTTTCGATAAGTATAACGGTAACGCAGGTAGAGACTCCACGGAAAGCCTAAATACTGCTTGTTAGCCTCCGTTTCTTCCTCTACTTCTTCATAGCCTTTTCGTTGTTCAAGCGTACGCTTGGTGCGGAATACTAACTGGTGTTTGCCTTTGGAAAAACGCTGCCAAAAACTTTCTTTCTTGTTAGGGTCGAAGGGTAAAACGATAAGAAAAGGGTTTAGCTGTTCGGCCATTTGTGTGTTGAATCCATGTATAAAGGCTAATTCATGAATGCTGAAAAGCGCTCCGTAAACCTTACGGTAATCAAGCAGGCTCTGTACCTGAAAAGCGCTGAAGTAGGGGAATTGCGCTAATTCCGAAGCAGTGGCGTTGTTAATGTCCAAAGGATGGTTGAGGTATTCGGTGAAATTTTCATATAAAGCCTCAGCTTCATTTTCGTCCTCTGCCTGCATAATGGTTTCCTCTATAATTTGCTTGCTCGTTTCCGAAAGTTCGGATACCTGTGCCTGCATATATGCGCAAAGACACAGAAGCAAAAGAGTGGCGGTGATTTTTTTCATAATTAAAAAATGATAGTAAATGCACATTGCGGCGACCAGCCTAAGACAGGGTGTTCCTGCACGGCAAAATCAATGCGGTAGCGCTTGTAAATAAAGCCTATGCCGAAATGCGTTTCAAAGGGTGCCGAGAGCGTTCCCGCCCGCAAAGCAACAGCCTTAACTGGGTAATACTCAGCGCCTGCCTTGACCCGCAGCGGCATTCTAAGGTCCTTTTCTACCTCTGCACACAGCAAAAGATTATCCAGAACCTTATAGCCAATCCCCCAGTTCATGACTATGGGCAAGGGGTCGGACGCCTCATTGTTGAACTGCGAAAAGCTGCCGTTGCGAATGTAAAGGCCTAAGTACAAGGCCTCTGCAGGCTGAGCATAAAAGCCGACATTAGCACTCACAGCCCAACTGTTAGGGTAGTCGGCAGGAGAGCGGAGGAGGTGAAAATCGATACTGCCGCCGATGCTGACGGCCTTGCTTAGTTTGCGTCCCATAGCAACTCCGACGCGGTTTTCACCATAATCGCCGAGTCCAGTATTGGACAGATAGAAGCCCAAGCCTCCGCCCAAAATGGGGAAGCTCGCCGCTAACACATTAATGCTTAGTTCAGGCATCAGGTAGCGCTGTTCATGCTGAATCCCAACACTAAAGGCAGGCGATAAGCCCAAGCCGGCGGGATTCGTCAGTGCCGACCACACCTCAGTCGATAGTGTGGCAATGTTTCCCATTCCCATGGACGCAGGACTCCCTTGGTAGCTCCATGATTGAGCGAGGGTAGTGGTGGTAATGAGGAACAGGCAAGTTAGAGTGGTAACATAACTGCTCAAAATGTTTTAATTGTTTTTAAATATATAGGTGGTACAAATAATTTGTCTTTCGACTTACAAAGATAAACATTTTTTTGCATATCAAAAAACCAATGTCTGCCTTGTCCGTTATTTTTGCATATTAATTAGTCGCTCCGCCTGAAATCAACCTTCTAAGTAGCAGCTATTTAGCCAATTCAGCCGTTGTCTTTATACACAGCCATGGTTACATCTTTACTCACCAACACGTATCTATTTCCATTAATCGAGATGGTATTTTGTTGCGAACTATCTCAAATTCATCTGATTCTAACATTTCGCATGTTTTGGAATAATTTTTTATTGCATATTTGTCTCTAATACTTTTAACCGCTCTTCTAAATTCGTCCAAAACAAAAATATAATCCGCAAAAGCCATATCTTCATCAACTGAAAATGCGACTAAATAATTGTCATGTTTTTCAATTTGTTGTTTAATTTCTGAATAGAAGTCGTTAGTAGCATAAACAATGTTATTCATCTGAATACTATCATTAACGTATGAAACAGACAATAATTCAAATTGCTTTAAATCAATATTCTTATATAGTTCCTGATTTTGTAACCACCATACGAAATAGCTATGGGGATAATAGCGTTGGTCATGTTCTCGATTTTTAGGAATAATGGGACAGAGTACATAAGGAAGTCCTACATTTGTCATTATTTTTTTCAGACGATTAACAAATGACATCTTTATTGATTTATCAACGTACAATCGATAACAGTATGGTAAAGAGTATAAATGTAGAGGTTCTTCTATACTCATGTGTATTATATTCATCTCTAAATCATTAAAAGATAATTCATTAGCGTTTAAAAAGTGTATGGGTTGTTGTAATTTTCCGCTATCTGACAGCTGATTAACTAAGTGAATATTTTTTATATGGGAAGGGGGGCACTTTTCCCATGTATTTACTTCCACTAATTCCATTTTATATTTATACGCAATATTTCTCTCGAGAACCATTTCATTTATTGACTGATAATCAATTAAATTAATTCTTGAATAGCTGAAGGCCAAAACCGAGATAATGGAAGCAGAAATTAACATCCATTTCAAGGCTTTTCGTCTGTATAGCCGCCTTATTGTAACCCATGTTTGTAGAAACAAGACTATTAGGCAGATAATGAATAGGTAGCTGTATTTCGGGTAAAAACTGAAAGCATAACCTGTAGATTCAATTCCAATATATAAGGCATATACAATTGCTAATCTGGAAAACCAAAGCAAGAAAGAGATATTGAGAAATTGTTGGTCATTAACTATGGCTGATTTTTGAATATTTACTTTTTTAAATGGTCTTCGGGTCTTGCCAAACCAATAAGAAAAACAAAAAGATTGCGTAAAAATCAAAGACAAATAAGCAAAAAACAAGTTATAAAAATTCACCTCTTGGTCGGATAAGACATAAATATCATATTCTATATCTATAGTGGAAAAGAACCTGAGTATTTCTCGTGAAAGATAAAGAAATGAATAAAATATAAACGAGTAAAAAACTCCTAATACGATACTGATAATGAGTTTTTTTCTTTCTATTTCAGGAAATTTTTCATTGTTATGTAAAAATCTCTTATCCATGTATTAGTTGTTAGTTAGCCTTGCTACTAAATTCTTTCTTCTATCTTTCCCTGTTTTTTCTAAGTATTCATTGTTTCACTCTTCACCTTAAATTACTCACACATTTCCGCCTTTATCCGTTCAAATTTCGCATCTAATTCGGCGCTGATGCGGTTATAGTCTTCTTTGTTCTTCAGTTCTGCGCGTACGCCAAAATAAAACTTGATTTTCGGCTCTGTGCCGGAAGGGCGTACACTGACAATTGTGCCGTCCTGCGTGATAAACTGCAAGACATTGGATACCTCTTCCATGTTGAGCGAATAGCGTAAATCGGTAATCATGTCAATAGATTCCTGAGTTTTGTAGTCATGAATAAGGACTACCCGCGAGCCATCAATGCTTGTCGGCGGCTCCTTACGGAATTTAACCATCATTTGCTGTATCTGCTCCAGCCCGTCCTTGCCCTTCTTAGTTATAGGGACGAGGTGTTCTTTAAAAAAGCCGAATTCAACATACATGTCAAGCAACACGTCATATATGGTTTTTCCTAAAGAGGCTGCCCAAGCTGCTATTTCGGCCAAGGTGCAGCAAACAACTATGGCGTCTTTGTCGCGCACGAAATCGCCTACCATATAACCGTAGCTTTCTTCGCCGCCGCCTATAAAGAGACTCTTACCTTCCTGTTCGCGAATTACGCCGGCAATGTATTTAAAGCCGGTATATACGTTGTAACATTTTACACCGAAATGGTCGGCCAAAACCTTTATCAAGTCGGTAGAAACAATGGTTTTAACGATATATTCATTCCCCTTGATTTTGCCTAACTCTTTCCAACGGCGCAGCAGGTAATAAGTGAGTAGAGAAGCGGTTTGGTTACCGTTGACTAAGATAAATTCTTTTTTCTCATTACGAATGGCCATGCCTACGCGGTCGGCGTCGGGGTCGGAAGCCATTACCATGTCGGCACAGGAAGCAACGGCTTTGTCTATCGCCATTTTTAGCGCAGCACCTTCTTCCGGATTGGGCGACTCTACAGTCGGGAAATTACCGTCGTTCACATCTTGCTCCGGCACGCGGATAATATTGGTGAATCCTTTACGGCGCAACGCCTCCGGAACAAGCGTTACTCCGGCGCCGTGCAAGGGCGTATATACGATACGCACTTGGTTATGAGCAGCTATTGCCTTCGGCGACAATCCCATACTCAGCACCTTCTCTAAATAAAGTTCATCAATGTCTTTTCCTATGCGTTTGATATTGGCGGTTACCCCTTCAAATTTCACCATACTTGGGTCGGTAATCTTTTCTACTTCGGCAATAATGTTGACGTCGTGCGGAGCAGTTACCTGCGCCCCGTCATTCCAATAAGCCTTATAGCCGTTATATTCTTTAGGGTTATGAGAGGCGGTAACTACCACGCCGCTTTGACAGCCTAAATGACGAATGGCAAAACTCAGTTCGGGGGTGGGGCGTAGTTGCTCAAATAAAAAAACTTTGATGCCGTTGGCCGAAAACACATCGGCAGTGATTTGGGCAAAGAAAGCGCTGTTGTTGCGGCAATCGTAAGCAATAGCCACCTTAATTTCCGAAAGGTCGGGAAAAGATTTTTTCAGATAATTCGAGAGTCCTTGCGTAGCCATTCCCACGGTATATTTATTCATTCTGTTGGTGCCAACCCCCATAATACCGCGTAATCCGCCGGTTCCAAATTCCAAATTTTTATAAAAAGACTCTTCTAACTCTTTAGGATTTTCGTCGATTAAAGCCTGTACCTGCGCCTTAGTTTCTTCGTCATAATTTCCTGTGAGCCATAATGCTGCACGTTGTTTAACAATTTCGTTCATTATTTTTTGGGTTTTAAAGTTAGGTTTTAATTTTAAGAAAACAACGTGCCAAAGCATCTGGCCAAGCCGGAATGCGAAGTTCGTACATTGTTTTTATTTTCTCTTTACTTAGTACGCTGTAAGGTGGTCGGACAGCCTTGGTAGGGTATTCGCTGCTGTTGATGGGACGCACAACACAGGACCTTTGGCCTAAGGCCATAATTCGTTGTGCAAAATTAAACCAAGAGCAAACCCCTTCGTTGCTGTAATGATAAATGCCGGGCATAAACGGTTTTTCCCCATGGTCGATTTTTGAAATGATGGTCAGGATAGCTTCGGCCAAATCGGCAGCATAAGTGGGTGTGCCGCGTTGGTCATCGACTACGTTCAACTCGTTGCGTTCGGCGCCGAGCCGAAGCATGGTATTGACAAAATTATTGCCCTCAGCGGCGTACAGCCAACTTGTGCGAATTACCATAGCATGTTCATAAGCTAAGGCGGCTTCTTCGCCCATCAACTTGCTGCGCCCGTATGCCGATTGCGGATTCACCGAGTCGCTTTCTAAATATGGCGTCTGTTTTTTTCCGTCGAACACATAATCGGTAGAAATCTGTATAAGCAGGGCGTTTACCTGCCGTGCGGCAATTGTTAAATGCTTTACTGCCGTAGCATTAAGCAGTATAGCCTGCTCTTCCTCGTCTTCAGCCTTGTCCACAGCGGTATAAGCGGCGCAATTAACAATAACATCAGGTTGGTGTTCATTTATATAATTCTGAACAGCAGACAATTGAGTTAAGTCTAAACTGTCTATGTCTGTACATAAGGCTTGCACGTTGGTATAAAACTTCGCGCATGACTGTAAATCGCGGCCTAATTGTCCCTTACAACCGGTAATTAATACTTTTTTGCTCATAGACAATAAAAATCCAGAGTACGAAGATAGTAATTTTTTTTAAAATAGGCGCAATATTATTCCTTCTCTGTTTCTAATTGTTGTATTATCAATTTTTTGAGGCCTTCCCTATTGGGCAGATACAGTTGGTATTTTGATACAAAAAGTTGGCTGTTCAGGCCATAAGTAGCATATTCGACCAACAATTCGTCTTTTTCTTTTGATAAAATGATGCCAATAGGAGGATTGTCGCCTTCGACATTTTCTTCTTTGGCGAAATAGCCCATGTACATATTCATTTGTCCGATATCGTTGTGTTTAACATTTCTTTATATATGTTTAAAAATTCATTTTGCAATTTATCCCTTTTTTAGTATCTTTGCGACTTATTTTATAAAAAAAATTAATACCATATATAACTATGTCAAATTCAACGAAACGCGTGTATTTCTTCGGCAACAAAACCGCCGATGGAAATGGAAAAATGAAAGAATTATTGGGTGGCAAAGGCGCCAACCTTGCCGAAATGTGCCTCTTGGGATTACCGGTACCCGCCGGACTAACCATTACTACGGAATGCTGTACCGAGTACTACGAAAACAACTGTCAACTTCCTGCTACATTGATGAATGAAGTATGGAAAGGAATGGAAGCAGTTGAAAAGGCTATGGGTTTAAAATACGACGACCCTGATAATCCGCTCTTATTGTCCTGCCGTTCGGGCGCCCGCAGTTCTATGCCGGGAATGATGGATACCGTTTTAAATATAGGTCTGAGTACCAAAACGATACCCGGGTTGATTAAGAAAACGAATAATCCCCGCTTTGTGTATGATTCTTTCCGCCGATTAATCATGATGTATGCCGATGTGGTTATGGAAAAAGCCGAAGGCTTGGAGCCCGCAGAAGGCAAAGGTATTCGTAAAATATTAGATGAAAAATTGGACCAATTCAAACATGAACGCGGTTATAAATCCGACACGGAAATTACGGCAGTGGAATTGGAACAGTTAGCCAATGAATTTAAAACTATTGTTAAAAAATGCTTAGGCGTAGAATTTCCCGACGATGCCCGCGCACAATTGGAAGGCGGCATCAAAGCCGTGTTCAAGAGTTGGAATGGTAAAAAGGCGATTTCATATCGGCGTATCGAAGGCATTCCCGACGAATGGGGAACTGCCGTAAACGTACAAGCTATGGTATTCGGCAATATGGGCGACAATTCGGCCACCGGCGTAGCCTTTACCCGCGACCCTGCTATTGGAACCGACGTGTTTTACGGAGAATGGCTCATCAACGCCCAGGGCGAAGATGTGGTTGCCGGTATTCGTACCCCCAGTCCCTTGAATAATGATACGAAAAACGAGCAAAACAAGCATTTGGCTTCTATGGAAGAACTGATGCCCGAAACCTATAAAGAACTTTTCGACATTCGCTGCAAATTGGAAGACGCTTATAAGGATATGTTGGATATTGAGTTTACCATTCAGGAAGGCAAATTGTATATGTTGCAGTGTCGCGTAGGTAAACGCACCGGCGTAGCTGCGCTGAACATGGCTTTGGATATGTTGCACGAAGGCCGCATTGATGAGAAGACTGTAGTATTGCGCGTAAATCCTGCACAGTTGGACGAATTGCTGCACCCGATTTTAGACAGCAAAAGCGAAGCCAAGCATACGGTTATCGCCAAAGGCCTTCCCGCAGGTCCGGGCGGTGCGGTAGGCATCATTGCCCTAACCAGCGAAAAAGCCATTGAATACAGCCGCGCTAATAAAAAATGTATCTTGGTTCGCGAAGAAACCAATCCGGAAGATGTGGAAGGAATGCGCGCTGCCGAAGGTATATTAACAGCCCGCGGCGGCATGACTTCACATGCAGCCTTAGTAGCCCGCGGCTGGGGTAAGTGCTGCATTGTAGGCTGCGATGCTATTCATATTGACTTGGCCAAAGACTGCATAAAAATTGCCGGCAAAGAATATAAGGAAGGCGATTTATTGAGCTTGAACGGAACTAAAGGCTGGGTATATGATCAAGAAATAGCTATGATTGATGCTACGGAAAATCCTCGTTTTCAGGAATTTATGAAAATTGTCGATAAATACCGTACCATGGGTGTACGCACCAATGCCGATACGCCGGAAGACGCTCAGAACGCCCTTAGCTTCGGCGCCGAAGGTATTGGCTTATTCCGTATAGAACACATGTTCTACGGCAAAAACAGCGAGGCGCCCTTAGCCAAATTGCGTAATATGATTTTGGCCAATACTACTGCCGAGCGCGTAGCCGCTTTAAAAGAGTTGGAACCTTATATCCGCGAGGCAGCCAAAGGCACCTTAAAGGTAATGGACGGCAAACCCCTGACCTTCCGCTTAATGGACCCTCCCTTACATGAATTTGTACCTCAAACCGAAGATAAACAGCGTGAATTGGCCAACGAGAAAGGCATGCCCTTTGAAGAAATCCACAGCCGCATTGAGGCTTTGCACGAAGTAAACCCGATGATGGGCTTACGCGGCGTTCGTTTGGGCATTGTTTATCCCGAAGTTACCGAAACGCAATTCCGCGCCTTGTTTGAAGCCACTGCCGAACTGATGAAAGAAGGCTGTAATCCTAAATTAGAGATTATGGTGCCGCTGACTGTTTCGGTATTGGAATTAAAACACCAGAAAGCTATTGCCGACAAGGTGAAGGCAGAGGTTGAAGCTAAATTCGGCCTAAAGATTGATTATCTGTACGGCACCATGATTGAAATTCCGCGCGCCTGTGTGGTGGCCGATGAAATTGCTTCGGTAGCCGAGTTCTTCTCTTTCGGAACCAACGACTTAACACAGATGACCTTTGGCTTCTCCCGCGACGATGTGAATGCCATTATCCATAATTATATTGATAACAAAATTTTGGATAACGACCCCTTCAACACCTTAGACCAACAGGGCGTTGGCGAAATGGTACAAATGGGTATAGACCGCGGCCGTAAAAACCGTCCTGATTTGAAAGTGGGCGTTTGCGGCGAGCATGGTGGAGACCCTGCTTCTGTGGAATTCTTCTTTAACTCGGGCATGACTTATGTCTCGTGTTCGCCTTTCCGTGTTCCTATTGCCCGATTGGCAGCCGCCCACGCAGCTATTAAAAGCGGAAAATAAATTCTTGGTCAATAATACAGTAAACAAGCGCCTCCGAAATGAGGCGCTTGTTTATGCTTTTACTGTAACAGAGTGGTTTTTATTACCAACCCTTCAAACGCTTGTAACATAATTACGCCTTCTTCGGAGAGTTTTATTCTGTGGTGAGTAGAGAGAAGTACTACAGCAGCGCTGCCAATAGCGCCTATCTGCGCTTTTTTCTTTCGGTTACTGAAATTCAAGAGTATAAAAATTTTCTCCTGTTCATCTGTTCTTGTGTAAATTAAAAGATTATTCTTTCCTTTAGTCAGGAATGTGATATTGCCTTTGTGCAGGGCTGTATGTTTTTTTCTCAACAACAATAGTCTTTTGTACAAGTTTAAAATAGAGGCGTAGTCTTTTTGTTCCGCTTCTACATTGATTGTCGAATAATCTTTCGATACCGGCAACCAAGGCCTTTGCGTGCTGAATCCGGCATAGCGACCACTGTTCCATTGCATAGGCGTGCGTGCGCGGTCGCGGCCTCTGAAAAAAGGATAAAATATTTTTCCATACAGGTCTTGAATATATTTTTTAGGAATTTTTATGTTTTCCATTCCTATCTCGTCTCCGTAATAAATAAAGGGAGTGCCTTTTAATGTCAGCAGTAAAACAGCGTGCAGTTTTGCCTTAGCATATTTATGCCATGTCCATCGCCCCAAGCGTTTGATGCTTCTTCCTATATCATGATTGGAAAGGAAAAAACAAGGCCAGCCCATCTCTGGTAGTTTTCTATAATAACGATTAATGGTTTTATAGTAGGCCGCTGCATTCCAAATAGTAAAGATCAGTGAAAAATCAAAAACCAAATGCAGCATATCAACGCCGTTCCCCAGAAAACTTACGGCTAAAGTAGTTCTACCGGGAGGGGGAGTATAAATTTCGCCTACGCTTGTCTTTTCGGGGTAGCTGTCTAATAAAGTTCTGAACTCTTTCAATAATGGATATACTTCGGGTTGATTACGGTTGTATATCTCAGGTTTTTTAACAAAGAACCCGATTTTATTATTTTTGAATTGCCGATCTTTAAACAGTAGGTTAATGATATCCAAACGGAATCCGTCAACGCCCGCTTCAAGCCAAAAATGTATGATATCGAACATGGCTTTTTTTACTTCCGGATTTCGCCAATTTAAATCGGGCTGTTCCCAAAAAAACGAATGAAAATAATATTCTTTTGTATTCGGATCATATCGCCAGGCTTTTTTACCGAAATTAGTTATCCAATTATTCGGCTGTTTACCTTTTTTTGGCGGTTGCCAGATATACCAGTCGCGCTTGGGATTGTTTACAGACGATTTTGATGCTATAAACCAAGGGTGTTGGTCGGAGGTGTGATTTAATACCAAATCCATTATTACGCGGAGGCCTCTTCGGTGTGCTTCATTCAGCAAGCGCTGGAAGTCATTCATCGTTCCGTATTGCGCATCAATGCCCCGATGGTTGGCAATATCGTAACCTGCGTCAACCATGGGCGAGGGATAAATCGGCGATAACCAAATGGCGTCAACGCCCAAATCTGCTATATAGTCTAATTGCGTTATAATACCCGGTATGTCGCCTATACCGTCATGATTGCTGTCTTTAAAACTCTGGGGGTAGATATGATAAACAACGCCGTGTTTCCACCAGTTCGAGGAACTATTATTCTGCATGTCCCAATCCTATTGATTGCATTAATTCGGCTATGATTGTATCGGTATTATAAGCTTTTGACCTTTCTACTGCCGATGTTTTAAAGGCGGTTTTATCTTCCTGACGTAAAAATGCAACTATTTGTTCTTTCATTTCGGCAGGCGTTTCAACCAAAAAACCGTCTTGTCGGTGTCGGATAATATCTTTTGGCCCCTTGGTATTATAGGCGATTACCGGCAATCCGCAACTCAGCGCCTCCAACACTACCATTGAGAAAGTGTCGAAGCGCGAAGGGAGTACTAACAGGTCGGCTGAGGCATAAATCAAGGGCAGTTTGTCTTGTCGTACCCAATCAATAAAAACCGCGTCGGGCATTTCTTTTTTGAGTTCTTCCTGCGCAGGGCCTTTGCCTACTACCACCATTTTTACTGCAGGTACGGCTTGTTTTGCCTCTTGGAAAATAGTCGGTAATTCCAATACGCCTTTTTCCTTGCTTACCCTGCCAACGTAGAGGAGCACAGGCGTATGCTCAGGTAGTTCGAAAGCATATTTTTTGTCGGGAACTTGCGGTTGAAAGCGGGAATTTACCCAATGAGCGGTTTGGCAAACATTCTCGGGTTTCAGGTTCATTTGTATGCCCGACAGCCACGTTTTTTGGTCGGAATTTAACACGAACACCCTGTCAAAATCTTTATAAAATGAACGTAAGATGCGCCTGACGCGATTCAGATTAGAACCTTCGATATGCAATACTTTACGGGCAAACATCAACCAGTCGGTGTGCATATAAAACGAAGCTTCCACGCTATAGGCGTGTTTGAGGTATAGACCAAATAAGCCCATTACGCCTTCGGTAGAACAAATAATCCTATCGTATCCGCCTGTAAAAAATAAATTATGCAGTTCCACAAAATTAGGAACTTTAAAAGTATAATCACTATAGAGCGGTAATGAAAATTCTTTCATCGGCTTCAATATCTTCAAATGTTCATCGGGGGCTAAGCCGTCGTTGCAGGTAACTATATCTACGGGCAGATTTCGTTCTTTTATTTCATTATGCATTTCTTTTAGAAATATCGAAACGCCGTTACTGTCGCCTAAAGTATCGGTTAGCCACATAACTCGTTTAGGGTGGCGGTATTTATTCAGACGGTTAGAAAAGTCGGAAAGCAAGGGGCGGGCATTGAACAGTGAGCGGGCACTGATAAAATGCGCCGAAAGAATAAAGAGTGCTCCGAAGAACGGAAATGACAGTCCGTCTAAAAATTCGGAAATATCAATGGAATTTTTTCTTTTCTTTTCTTTACTGTCAATATAGGCTCTTATACTGCCGGGCAGTTCGATCTTCTCTATGAGGGCGCTTATATCCTTATCTTTGAAGTATTGGCCAACATCAGGATTATTGAGCTTTTTGTCTATGCGTTGAGCTAAAATATTGCATAACTGATTGTTTATTGACAAGATAGAATTATAATACTCACCTACCAATTGATGATCGTTGATCTTATGTTTTTTTGCTAAGTGCATAGCCTCGTCAAATATAGGCTTGTATATGGGTTTTACTATCATTTTTTTTAGCGTCGACGGTTTTTTACCCATTAGGCTGTCATGAAACGTCTTGATAAATGAAAGTGTAATCTTGTGTTGTTGTACTTCACAGAACAGGTTGGAAGCGGCTAATGCAATCAGTTTATTCGTTGTACTTCCTTTGTGCAACAGGAGCCTGACTAAACCCGGGTCCTTATAGTTCAAGGCAATTTGGCAGGCGTAATGTAGAAAAGCAATGGTCATTTTCCTCGTGTCCTGATATGCTCCGAAGGGTGCTGCTTGATTGTTGCGGAGCGCTTCCAGCGCCAATTGGGAACGTGAGGCGGTTTGTAATCGTTGCTCCAACTGTGGTACATGGAGATAAGTGCCGGTCATGCCCGCAAAAATGCCCATGTGGCAATCCGAACCTCCTGTCATAACTTTATGATAAGGGTCTGTACAAAAATTGGCCGGATTAAGACCAAATAAAGCGGTGTGTTTATCAATATCGGCGGGAGAGGTCTGCTCTAACCATTCTTTTACCAACAAGTTTTGCCAACAATCGCGTTGTCCGTTCAACACTTCAAACCGCTCGAAAATAAGCAGCATTTTATTAAAAAAGTCTTGCGGAGGAGTTGTTTTTACGGCATAATGATATAAGGGATGCGCCCAAATGGTAGGGATATTTTGGGCTTTAGCATATTCCTGAAAATGATATATGTTTTTGCGCAATTTTTCCAATTTGATTTCTTGTTCCGGTGTAAATCCGTAGGCTAAAACATGAATGCCTATGCCAAAATCGGGAACCATGCAGCTAAATTCGGCAGCGGCGAGTATATCGAAGCCTTTATCCTGCAGTTCATAACACGAGCGGGCGTTGTTATGGTTGGTTAGGGTAAAGGCGTTGCACCCGTTCTTTTTAAGTTCTTCTATCATTTTTTCGCCGCTCAGCCATGTTTCAGGAACGTTGAGCATGCGCCCGATAAGCTCGTCGGGAACGTCGCTGTTGCGGTCATGACAATGCAGGTCAATTTTAAGGGTGTCGGAAAGTGGAAAGCGGTCTTGTTGTTGAAGAAGAAAACTGCTTAATTCTTCCTTTAATGTTTGTTGAAAGTCCATACGCATGGTACATAATCTTTGTACAAAGATACTTATTTAATGTTACAAAATGGTTAATAAAATGTAATGCTTTGATTAAGATTTTTTTATTCGCAACTATACCTCGTATTCAATAAATTTAGCGTACATTTTTATCTATTAGTCAACATTGACATACAACTGATAGCGAACATATCGGAAAAATTCACACGAAAATTTCCACCATATCGGAAAATTTCACATAAAAATTTCCATCATATCGGAAAAATTCATACGAAAATTTCCATTATATTGGAAAATTTCACATAAAAATTTCCATCATATCGGAAAAATTCATACGAAAATTTCCATTATATCGGAAAATTTCACATAAAAATTTCCATCATATCGGAAAAATTCATACGAAAATTTCCATTATATCGGAAAAAGTTGTAAATTTGCAGCGTTTTTTAATAATACTTAAAGTATGATGGTTAAAAGAGAAATACTTCATTTAATAAAAAAGCGCTTTTTTCAAAAAAAGGCTATTATATTGGTTGGTCCTCGACAAGTAGGCAAAACTACTTTACTCCAACAAATCATTGAGGAATATGACCAATCAGACATATTATTTTTGAATTGCGATGAACCGGAAATATCGCAAGTACTTAAAAATGCAAGTTCTACGGAGTTGAAAAATCTTATTGGAAACAAAAAAATTATACTGATAGACGAAGCGCAACGAATTGATAATGTTGGATTGAGATTAAAACTAATAACCGATAATATTTCTAATATACAACTGATTGTAACAGGTTCGTCGGCTTTTGACTTGCGCAATAGATTAAATGAATCCCTTACAGGGCGGAAATTTGAGTACCGAATGTATCCGTTTTCTATCGCAGAACTGATAAGCGCCACTTCCTGTTTAGAAGAAAAGCGCCTGCTTGAGCAGCGCATGATTTATGGAATGTATCCCGATGTGGTAAATAACCCCTCAGATGCGCAGAAGACTCTTATTGAGTTGAATAATAGCTATTTATTCAAAGACGTATTGATGTATAAAGACATTCGGAACCCCGACATACTAACGAAGTTGCTTATCGCCTTGTCGCTGCAGGTAGGTAGAGAAGTGTCATATAATGAATTAGGTAGAACTATAGGTGTGAAAAGCGAAACGGTTGAACGGTATATAGAGCTTTTAGAAAAAGTTTTTATTGTCTTCAGGCAACACTCTTTAAGTAGAAATTTGAGAAATGAGCTTAAAAAGAGTCGAAAAATTTATTTTTACGATAATGGGGTGCGCAATGCGTTAATACAAAATTTTAAATCGTTGGAACTCAGAATGGATACAGGCGCTTTGTGGGAAAATTTTATGATTAGCGAACGAAAGAAATATATTGAATACAATGAGATTTACTCCAATACCTATTTTTGGAGAACGCATACGCAACAGGAAATAGACTATATCGAAGAACGAGATGGCATATTATACGCATTTGAATTTAAATGGAACGAGAAGAAAAAAGCAAAAGTCCCCAATTCTTTTGCCACAGCTTATCCGCAACACGAATTTCAAAGCATTAACAGAAGCAATTACTTAGAATTTATCACTAAAACAAATGCTATACAGTAAATTGTACATTTTGTGTAATTATCAATGTGTATAATTTTGGAATAACGCCTGCATTTTCGTACATTTGCATAAAATTATCGTATTAAATTTTGTAATTCGTGGACAAATGAACAACTTCTCTCTTGAACAACTTCCCCTTGCCGCGCACCACACCTCGGAGGTGTTGACGCAATGTTTCAGCTTCATCGATTTAACTTCGCTGAACGCTACCGATACTCCCGACAAAATCGCAGCCATGATGGAAAAGGTGAACGATTTTCCCAAACGTTTTCCCGAACTGCCGAATGTAGCTGCCGTTTGTGTATATCCCAACTTAGCGTCCATAGCCCGAAGCGCCTTGCAAGCGTCGGAGGTGAAGATAGCCGCAGTGGGAGCCTGCTTCCCCTCTTCGCAAAGCTTCATCGAAGTGAAATGTGAGGAATGCCGCCTCACCGTGGCGGTCGGCGCTGATGAAATTGATATAGTGATTTCGCTGGGCGCTTTTCTTGCCAACAACCACGAGTTGATGCAGGACGAAATCAGGCAAATAAAAAAGGCCATCGGCGAAGCGCATCTGAAAGTGATTTTGGAAACAGGCGCCCTAAACCCCGAACAAATAGCTATAGCAAGCCAACTCTCTATTGAGGCTGGCGCCGATTTCATCAAAACCTCTACCGGAAAGATGGAACCCGCTGCCACGCCCGAAGCTGCATGGATCATGTGCCATGCCATAAAAGATTACTTCGACAAGACCGGCAAAAAAATCGGCTTCAAACCCGCCGGCGGTATTATTACGGCGCAAGACGCTGTGATTTATTATACCATTGTGAAAACCGTACTCGGCGAAACTTGGCTTACACCGAAACTGTTCCGCCTTGGCGCCAGCCGCTTAGCCAACAACCTGCTCACCGAAATAACCTGCAAAACCGTTAATTATTTTTAATCTCTACCGAGCGATATTCCCTACGATTAATGAACAATGAATATTAAAGTAGAAAGAGAGATTGCTTCCTGCTTCGTGCCTCGCAGTCGCAATGACAGAAGAAAAACAATCTTCATCAACCTTCATCAATCTTCATCAAATCAACAATTAAACAGTTAAACAATTAAACAACCCCTATATCCATGAAACTAATCGAATGCGTGCCTAATTTCAGCGAAGGCCGCGACATGCAAGTCATCAAACAAATTACCGATGTTATTGAAGCAATAGAAGGTGTGCGCCTCTTGGACGTTGATCCTGGAAAGGCCACCAACCGCACGGTGGTAACCTTTGTGGGCGAGCCCGAAGCGGTTTGCGAAGCCGCCTTCCGCGCCGTGAGCAAGGCCTGCGAAGTGATTGACATGAGTAAGCACCACGGCGAACACCCCCGCTTTGGCGCTACCGATGTGTGTCCTCTTATCCCGATTTCAGGCATCAGCATGGAAGAAACTGCCGAATATGCGCGCCGCTTGGCCAAACGCATAGGCGAGGAACTGCAGTTCCCCGTTTATTGCTACGAGTCGGCCGCCTTTACGGAAGAGCGCCGCAACTTGGCCAACTGCCGCGCAGGCGAATATGAAGGCCTCAAAGACAAATTGGCCAAACCCGAATGGAAACCCGACTTCGGCCCTGCGCTCTTTGTGCCTAAAACAGGTGCTATAGCAGTGGGTGCGCGTAATTTTCTCATAGCTTACAACGTTAATCTCAACACTACATCAACCCGCCGCGCCAATGCCGTAGCCTTTGATGTACGCGAAAAAGGCCGCAAGGTAAAGGATACCGTCGGCAACGAAAGCTGGCAAGCGGGTTTATTAAAGTCCGTGAAAGGCATAGGCTGGTATATTGAAGAATACGGCGTTGCACAGGTATCGCTAAACCTTACCGACATTAGCGTTACCCCTTGGCACATTGCTTTCGACACCACCTGCGAGTGTGCGCAAAAGCGCGGACTGCGTGTTACCGGCTCCGAGTTGGTAGGCTTGGTACCGCTGCAAGCCATATTAGATGCAGGCCGCTATTTCTTAGCCAAACAACAACGTTCCACAGGTATTCCCGATGCCGAAATCATCAAAATTGCCGTGCGCACCATGGGTTTGGACGAACTGACGCCTTTTGACCCGCAGCAAAAAATTATTGAATACAAGATGGTCGGCACTCCTGCCTACAAGTTAGCAGGCATGACCCTGAAAGCCTTTGCAAATGAAACACTCTCGGAATCGCCTGCTCCCGGCGGCGGCTCCGTGAGCGCCTACATGGGCGCTATGGGCATTGCCCTCGGCGGCATGGTGGCCAACCTCTCGGCCCACAAGCCCGGCTGGGACGCCCGCTGGCAAGAGTTTTCCGACTGGGCGGTAAAGGCCAAAAGCATCATGAATGAACTGACGGCTATGGTTGATGAAGACACCCGCGCCTTTAACAAAATCATGGAAGCATTCGCCCTGCCCAAGAGCAACGAGGCCGAAAAAGCAGCGCGTAAAGCAGCTATAGAAGAGGCTACCAAATATGCTATTGCCGTACCGTTAAAAGTGATGAATTTGTGCTACAACAGTATGGACATCATCAAAGCAATGGCCGAAACAGGCAATCCCAACTCGGTGAGCGATGCAGGCGTGGGCGCCTTGGCTGCCCGCTCGGGAGTAATGGGCGCCTGGCTCAATGTTAAAATCAACGCTTCAGGCTTAGACGACAAAGCTTACGTAGCGCAAGTACTTCAAGAAAGTGCCGCCATTGCCGCAAAAGCGCAGGTTAAAGAGCAGGAAATATTGGCGATAGTGGAAGGGAAGTTGTAAGACATTACAAATTATTTTTCACAAACTCTGCCACCGTTAGTCGATGAACACCCAAAATACGAGCTATTGCCGATTTGGAGACTTTTTTGTCTAATAAAGTTTTGATTTCCGCTTCTTTACCCGTGAGTTTTTTTACTTTCGATTTGCTGCCTTTGGGACGACCGAGAATTACGCCTTCGGCTTTTTTGCGTGCAAGTGCTTCTTTGGTGCGTTGAGAAATGAGGTTGCGCTCGATTTCTGCGGAAAGACCAAAAGCGAAGGCGAGAACTTTGGAATTGATGTCGCTACCCAAGCGATAATTGTCTTTGATAGTCCAAACCTGAATGTCGCGGTTCATACACTCGTTGAGAATGCCCATAATCATCAGCAAGTTTCTGCCGAGGCGCGAGAGTTCCGAACAAATCAGAATGTCCTCGCGTTTCATTTTTTTGAGGAGTTTGCCGAGTTTGCGTTCCTGAACTGTTTTTGTTCCCGAAATGGTTTCCTCAATCCATTTGTCCACAACCATTACTTTTTGCTCGCAAAAATTGTTGATTTCAAACCGTTGATTTTCTACTGTTTGTCTGTCGGTGCTTACGCGAATGTAACCATAAATCATATTATTTCATTGTTTAAATTGTTGAGTGATAAAATTATCAAAGGGAATATAGTGATTTTTCAACACATAACAGAAACATGCTCAATGAAATGAAAATAGGGCTATTTGTCTAAATTAATACAGACAATTTTTATGTAGCGTTTTTGTTAGACAATCATCTACCGTTTGTCATTTTGGTGCAGATAGTTGGGTTATCTTGTCGCCTATTGAACAACGCATAAAGGCTAAGATTGAGGCAGTTGGAACGCCGTTGAAGGATTGGGATATCAATATCTATCGTGGTGTTTTGACAGGTTACAACGAAGCCTTTATTATTGATGGGAAAAAGAAAAATGAATTGATTGTTGAAGATCCCAAAAGTGCAGAAATTATAAGACCTATTTTGCGTGGCAGGGACATAAAAAGGTACGATTATGATTTCGCTGATTTATGGTTAATCAATACGCATAACGGCGTTCGAGAAAAAGGCTTAAAACCGGTTGATGTAAACAATTACCCTGCAATCAAAAGGCATTTAGACCAGTATTATCCACAATTAAAAAAACGACAAGATAAAGGCGATACACCCTACAATCTGCGGAATTGTGCGTATATGGAGGATTTTTCTAAACAGAAAATAATGTACAGCGAAATAGTGAGAGAACCTCAATTTTATCTTGATAAAGAAGGTAATTTTTACCCAGAAGCAACTGCTTTTATTATGATAGGCGACCATTTGGAATTTTTGTATCACGCATTGCATACCAAAGCCGTAACTTATTTTTTCAAAAAGTTTTATGCAGGTGGTGGTTTAGGTGAAGAAGGTTATAGATACAAGAAAAAATTCTTGGAAAATTTGCCTATACCCAAACCAACAGATAATTTTGATTTGGGAAATATTGAAAAATCAATTTGTGATTTATTTCTATTATCTGATGAAGAAATCTATTTTATTGAAAATCAATAAAATCTATTTCGTTTTTATCTAATTTATAAATTTCATAAACTAATTTATTTATTGCTTGATAATTTTTTTCGAGTAATAATTTTTCAATTTGCAACTCAATTTCGATACTAGGTTTTGGAATAGGTATGTTTTCAACATATTGTTTTAGCCAGCGCAAACCACTTCCACCGAGTTCTATTGAATAAAATTTTCTAAAACTAAATTCGATTAATCTTGAATTAAGCACAGCTAAAAGATATTTCAAATTATTACCAACAATAATGTAACCTGTTTGCAAAGAAAATAAGCCGCGTGTTTCGTCAAGTATAAAACAACTGCCTTGTGTAAGTTCACTATACATAATTTTCTGTTTAGAAAAATCCTCCAATTTTCAAAAAGTGAAAAATCATATTTTTTCAATAAACAGAATTTCTTCTTTTGTCAATCCATAAATTTCAAAAACAAGATTATCTATTGCGTTATAATTTTCGATTTCCAATAATTTTTCAATTTCTTGTTCAACTTTTGAATTTGGTATTGGAACAGTCAGGTTTTTAACATTATCGGCATTTCCTGCATTTCCTCCTGCGGCTTCACCAACTATTAAATACATTAGCCAAGCAAACAGTTTTGAATTTAATATACCACACAGGTACTTCAAGTGATTACCTGTAAAAAAATGCATACTATCTTGAATAAATATGCCTTCATCTACATAAGAAAAAAGTTTTTCGCTGGCAATTCGATTCCAAGCAATTTTTTGTTTATAAAAATCCTCCCAATAACCTATCTGGTCTTGCGTTTCAAACCATTTATTATTGGTCTTTTTGCGTGCTTTTATCTTTTCTCCGTTCACAATGTGTTCTTTTCCTGTTTGCTCTAATCGCTCTATGCCAAAGGAAAGTAAGTGATTTTTCAGGGCTGGATATTTTTCAATATCAATATGTAATGCGGGAAAAGTGCAAATCAAATACAAATCGGCAAATTCGTATCCGTAACGTTTAATATCACGCCCCCTTAATAAAGGTCTTATAATTTCTGCACTTTTGGGATCTTCAACAATCAATTCATTTTTCTTTTTCCCATCAATAATAAAGGCTTCGTTGTAACCTGTCAAAACACCACGATAGATATTGATATCCCAATCCTTCAACGGCGTTCCAACTGCCTCAATCTTAGCCTTTATGCGTTGTTCAATAGGCGACAATATAACCCAACTATCTGCACCAAAATGACAAACGGTAGATGATTGTCTAACAAAAACGCTCAAATCTTTTATACCCTCTTTTTTTACGACACAAGCCTGTGTTTGTTGTCGGTTTTTATCCTTGCAGAACATTAAAATATTCGTGTCAACCGTTGCCGATTCAAATACTTTTACACCGGCAAAATCAATCAACAGTTCGGGGTTTGTATTTTCGGATAAAAATTTTCGAATATTTTCGCCATAGCCAGCTCGCATCCATTTGTTGGAAGTAATAAAACAAAGCTTTCCTTGCGGTTTTAACAATTGGTATCCGCACTCATAAAAAAGGCAATAAATATCTCCGGTACGAGCAAATGTTTTGTATCTGCAATTTTGGTACAGGTTAGCTAATTCTCCACTATTGTTTTGAAGTTGTACATACGGCGGGTTTCCAATCACTATATCAAACCCATCTTTCAATCCAAACATCCATTCAGAGTCGAACCAATCTGTTTTATCGTGGCGAAACGGATTCCAAGCACTGATTTTATATGCTCTGCTATCGATATTTATTGCTGCTCCTAAATCTTTTAGTTGCTGTTTGTATGTGTCGTTTTGTATGCTCAAAAAACGCTCTTTTAATTCGTTTTTTTCTTCGCCATAACTTTGTAAGTATTCCAAGCGGATTTTATGCAGTTCGTTCAAGTTGTCGTTAGCATTAAATAAACCGCCAAAGTCGTTTTCTTTGGGCAGTTGCAACAACGTATTTGCCGTTACAAACTTAAATTCCAAGTTTGGCAAAGGCTCTACGCCACGGTTGGGCTTGCTGTCGTCAATATTTTCATCTACAATCAGCGTAAGGAAACAACGAAGTTTGGATATTTCGGCGGCAATGGGCTGTATATCAACACCATACAAACTGTTCTGAATAATGCCTATTTTTCGTGCATATTCTACAGTGGTTTGTTCTAATTTTTGTTTTACCAATTTGCGTAATACGGCGTTGTCTATTTTTTCCACCTGTTTGTTTTTCCACCATTCGGAGTTTGGGTCTAATTTCTGCAAAACCATCACAATTTTTTGTAATATTCCCATCGGAAATGCGCCTGAACCGCATGCAGGGTCGAGTATTTTCAGTTGGTCAAGAGCATTTAAAATATCTGTTTTATATTTTGCAATTTCTGTATTTTCATCCATCACACCATCTAATAGAAATAACTCTTTTAAATCATCTTGTCCTATGGTTAATGTTTTGTTTTTGTTTTGAAGTTGGGTAAAAAGGTAACTCTCCAAACTTTCGGTTGCCATGTAATCCACAATTTCACGAGGAGTATAAAAACTACCTGTGGCATTTCGTGCCGATTCTCCGCTGTCGGGGTCAATTTCTGCCAAAAGATTTTCAAAAATTCGCCCTAACATTTCAGGGTCAACGCTTACTTCAACGTCCAACATGCTGTTTTCATCAATGGTAAAGTTGTATTGCTCCAAGTTTGTAAAGAGGTCGTAAAACCATTCATCAGGGATTTTCAATGTATTGATATGGTTTGAGAGTCCCGTGAATTTATTCGGCATATAATAATCATCGTTTTGCGGTTCAAACAATCCTCCATTCAAAAACGGGATTTGTTCACAGCCTTTGGGTAAATCTTCTATGCGTTTGTCCATTGGCGTATTGAGTGTTTGAAAAAAGAGTTTTTCCAGAATGGAATGGTAGTAATTATTGTTTTCTTTGACTGCCTTACTGCTTAATAAATGTTCGGGTAAAAGTGACTCGCCCGCTTTCGATTTTTTCATCTTCAGAAACCAGCAAAAAACGGCTCGCCCTATCAGTCGTACTGCAAATTCCTGATAAATTTTCTTTGTCCGACTATCATCGGGATTAACAGAAGGTAATTGCAAGGCTCTTTTGTAAGTAATTGCTTTTGATCCTTTTCCTTCGGTGGCGCCTACCAACTGATAGAAGCGCTGTGCCACAATTTTGTAAAATTCTTTGTTTAATGCTTCTACACTGAAAGCATTGCGAATATCTTCCAAAGTCGCCTTTCCGTTTTTTGCGGCAATGATTTTCAGACGGTCGGCAGGCGTTTTTGTTTTTTCGTTTTCGCCTAAAACATAAGTATATCGCTTGGGGGCGGTATGTTCAACTATAAAATTTCCATTGTCGTCAATTTTTGGCTCGCTGCTGATAAACGACATTCGGTATTCGGGCGTATGCAGTACGCCCCCACAATCTGCCGTTTCCGAACAATAGTAAAATGCCAAAATGCCGTGATAGCGAGCGTGGTCGATAAATCTAACGACTATCTCTCGCAAACCCACACGATTGCGGGAAATCTGTACGCCTGCGCGGGTTTCAATATCCAATACGGCAAGGTTTTTTCCATCGGCAAGTTTCACAACGGCAAAACGCTGAACGGATTTCATGTTTTCACGATCAATGTCAATATTTTCTGCTTGGGTTTCAAATTGCATTTGCGAACCGAAAATGTCGCCGAGCCAAGTTTGCCAATTTTGGCGAGAGTATGCTTGTTGTAAATTTTGTTGTGTCATACTGTTAATCATTAAAAATAATTGCCGATAATATACAGCGGAACATTTGTCATCCAATTTTCCTCTTTGAAATTGGACAAAGAGGTACGAATGGCGGTTTGAGGTTTGTATTTTTCGCAGAAGAATTTGAAACTTTTGGCTTGTAAATTCTCGCTTGCCTTTACTTCTATGGGAATAATATCGCCTTCATTTTGTATTACAAAATCTACTTCCGACGTTGAACGCTCGTTTGTCCAATAGCCGATATAGTCGATTTCGGCGGCTTTAAACTGCTGCATTACAAACTGTTCTGTAAACGCTCCTTTATATTCTGTAAAAATATCATTTCCCAAAATAGCCGTTTTCAAATCCAAATTCGATTTGGCGGCAAGCAATCCTACATCGTTGAAAAACAGTTTAAAAACCGACATGTTTTGATAGGCAATGAGCGGCATATCAGGTTTTGAAATGCGATAACTTTTCAGCAAAATACCCGAATCGACTAACCATTGAATTGCCAGTTCAAAATCTTTTGCCCTTGCACCTTCTTTCATCACGCCATAAATAAATTTTTTATTTTCTTTGGCGAGTTGCGCCGGAATGTTTTGCCAAACCATATTCAGGCGAGGTACCATTTCGGTGGGCGCATGCTTCGAGAAATCGTTTTCGTAAGTTGCCAAAATTTCCTCTTGCTTTCTTCGTACCATTTTCAAATCACGGTTTACGACAAAATCATTTACCACTTCCGGCATTCCTCCAATATGGCAGTAATAGCGCAAATTTTCTTTGAATTTTTCGGTAAAAATGGGTAATATATCCCAACTTTTTTCCGCTAACACTTTTGACAAACCACTTTCGCCTACGGCAAGCAAATACTCATAGAAATTCATCGGGAACATATACAAAAAATTTACTTTTCCCACAGGAAACGACACTTTGTTATGCAAATTCATTCCCAAAAGCGAATCGGAAGCGGTAACAAAATATTCAGGTGTTTCTTCGCAAAAATATTTCAATGAAGTAAGTCCTTTTGGTGCGGATTGAATTTCGTCGAAAATAATCAGCGTGTTTTCGACATCAATTTTTGTCTCAAAAAATGTTTCCAAAGCGGTAATAATGCGCTTGGGGTTTAAGTCCTGTAGAAACAATTCTTGTAAACGAATTTCTTTTTCAAAATTGACATAAACGGTTTGCTCAAATTCCGTTTTGCCAAATTCTTTTAAGAGCCAAGTTTTTCCTACTTGCCTTGCCCCCTGTACAATAAGCGGCTTTCTGCCTTTGCTTATTTTCCATTGAATTAACTCTCTAATCTTTGTTCTATACATTTTTATCAAGCACTTTTTGTCAAATTATTACATTTTTATCAAGATAAAAGTGTGCAAAATTACATTTTTTTCAACGAATAAGCGTAAGATTACAACATTTTTTTGCCAACTAATTAGCTAAAGCTTTCACTTATAATGATTTCAGGTATAAAATTTTTGTTTTCTTTTATTTTTTCCGTTTCCTGTTGCTCTTCGCTTTCGTACAAAGGATAATTTTTAGCAATTTTTATCACTGCATCTAATTGTTTGGCGGGCGGTATCGATATTTTTTTGAGGTTCTTAACCAAAGCGCTGACTTCCTTTGCCAATTTTTGAAATTTTCCTAAACTTACCGCTTCTTTTGCTAAAATTAACAATTCTTTTTCCTGATTATCTGCAAGTTGCAGGCTAATGATTGCGTCAAGGTAGTTTAAGGCCTGTTTTTCGGCAGGGCTTTGTGTGATAACGACTGCACGTTCTGCCTGTTTTTCAACTTCCAATTGCTGTTTGAAAAACGCAATCGCTCTTTCTACCTGCGTGTGGTGGTTATCGGTAAGCGGTACGGATTTTTCCTCTTTATTGGCGCGGTAAATTTCTTCTGCCTGCAAAAATGTGAGCTCCTGCGGCTCTTCGTTTTCTTTAAGCAACAAAAATGAATTTCGTTTTTCGCTGCGAATAAATGCAATGGTGGTATCGTACAGTTCAGAATTTTCTCGCCCTGTGCGAGCGCGAAGTGTCATATTTTTGATTTGCTTAAACAGTTCGGGATTTTCTTCTTTGAATTTACGAAGGTCGAGCAAAATTGTTAATTTTTCGTCTTTTTCTTCCTGTGCCGTTTTATCAAAAAGCCCAAAACTTTCTACAATCTCTTCGTCGGAATAAATCTGGCTGTCTTCGCCCAATGCACTATGGAATGCTTGTAATTTGAGAATTGCCCTTTTTTTCAATTCAATATCGTTTTCTACTTTGGCGGTAGGGAAAAAATTGAAAATATGCACTTCTTTTGCCGTACTGCCAATACGGTTTACACGCCCGATACGCTGCATCAGTCGCGTTGAGTTCCAAGGCGTGTCGTAATTCACAATCACGTTAGCGCGGTGCATATTCACGCCTTCTGCCAATACTTCGGTGGAAATCACAATGTTATAATCGTTTTTCTGCTCCTCCCTTTTGATATTTGCATCAAAATTTTCACGGATAAACGGAAATTTATCTTTGCGGTTTTTGCTACTAACAGTCAATATTTTATCGAAGCCTGCTTTTTTAAGTTCTTTGGAAAGATAATCGGTTGTTTCCTGCGATTCTGAAAACACCACTAATTTTCCTTCTTTGTTGATTTTTGAAGATAGAAGTTTGTGTTGCAGATACTCTTTGAAAATATCTAATTTGGGGTCTGTATTTACTTTTCCCCATTCATTGACAAGATTTTGTAGAATATCATAATCGTGTTTCAAACCTTCAACAAAACCTTTTTCAAAATCGGCTGCTGTACATATTTCAATCGTAGGGTCGGTGTCTTGCAGGTTTATCAAAACCTGCAATAGTTCTTCTTCGCGGTCTTCTTCAATGTATCTATTTACATCCACCTTCGGCGCAATAAAAACGCAATTATCGTTAAACATCTTAACCATATTTGCCGTTGCCAACGCAAAGCGTTCGAGCGAGGCACGGAAAGCAAAGAAACTGCTGTCAAGGCGTTTGACAAGCAAAGTTTTCATAATGAATTTCAACTGTAAGGAAGCCAATTCGGCTGTTTTGTATTTCGCTTTCTTTTCGGGAATGAGAAATTTTATTGCCTGATAGCGGTAATACGTCAATTCATGGTGCAAGATTTTTATAGTCTTGTCGTAAAGCTTTTCCAATTCATTATCAAGTTGATACAATATTTTTTGAGGTATTTGTACCACAGGAAATTCTATGTCCTGTTTATCCAAATCTTTCTTATATGTTTCATTTTCCAACAAGTCGGTACGAGTTCTACGAACAGTAAGCGGATCAATCACTATATTACGAATATCTTCGTACAACTCTTTCACTCCTTTCGCCATTTTTTTTACATCATCTTCTTTTTTCAATTCTTTGTATTTCTTAATCCTCGGTGCAAAGAAATGTTGCAAATTACTGATTTCGAGTGTTGAATCTTTTTTGTCTTGAAACAAATAAACTTGATTGGCAATATCTTCGGGACGATTGTTGAGCGGCGTTGCCGACACTAGCATTATTTTTTTGCGAACACTCGGACTATTCGAGCGAGTAGGTGTTTTGCATATTTTCTGCAAAGCATCGTACATTTCTGCCGTATCGTTGCGGAATTTATGCGCTTCGTCCACAATAATTAAATCATATTGTTTTGCATCACGAATTTTGTGCAAACTGCCGTTGGTGTATATCTTATAATCGTTTATGCCGAAGTTTTCCAATGTTTCGCTCCAATTATCGTATAACGCTGGCGGACAAATGACAAGCGTTTTTGAAAGATAGTCGGGGAACCCATTGTGATAGAAAAAGTTTTTGGCAATTTGCGCAGCCACCACCGTCTTGCCAAGTCCAACCACGTCGGAAAGGAAAAAGCCATTGTGCTTTTCTAATTTCGCATAACCATCGCTCACGGCATCTGCTTGATACGAAAGTTTTTTGTATTCTTTGGGTAAATCGCGCAAAGAATTGGGGTCATACTCAACGCTTTTCCCAAAATACTCTATCAAAAATTTGTAGTAAATTTCAAAAGGCGTAAACGAATCATTTAAGTAAGTTTCAGTTTGTAGTTTTTCTACAAACTTTTTATCTATTTCGATACTTTGCTGCCAAAGATTTTCAAAAGTTTCGGTTGCAAATTCTATGTCGGCATCTTCTCGTAATTCTACATTAAACTCAAAATTGTGTTGCAATCCACTGTCGGTCAAATTGCTCGAACCCGTAATAACCGAACCGTAACCGTGAGCATGTTTCTCTTTTTCGCGGAAAATATAAATTTTGGCGTGTAAATTCTGCTTTGGATAAACTCGAATTTGCACTTTACTTTCAATCAAATCGCGGATAAACTGCAACATTCCGTCTTCAACTGTTTTGTCGTATTTTGCAGATTGAATGTCTTTTTTCAAGTTGTCAATGTAGGTATCAACGCTTTTTTCTTCGTTTCCGGTAAAAAGCAATCCTTTGTTGTTGGCATCGTAAACTGCCTCATCAATGTTGATGCCGACCAACACGCGAATTTCAGCTGCTTTTTCAATAAACGGTCGCACTTGAAAATAGCCCGAAGCCCGAAAATAGCCCACAAGGGCATCGAAAAAATGAACGTTTTTATGCTCAAAAACTCCTTTAATCTTATTAAGTAAGGTGTTTTCGCTCTCGTTGGTAAAAAATTTTGACGACATACTTTTTATAGTCCTGACATTTATTGGCAAAGTTAAATAATTTTAGCGAATTATTGCTGCATTTGCTCGTAACAGCATAAATAAAAAAGCGGCAAACTTTTGATTTACCGCATTTTATATTTTTTTGATATATGCTTTGTGAGGGGCTTTACTTCACTTCCTCAAAATCTACATCTTTTACCTCGCCGCCTTCATTGTCGGGGGCGGAGGCGTTAGCAAAGGGGTCGCCGCCGGGCATGTTCTCGAAGGGATTAGCCGCGCCGCCGTTCTGTGCTTGTGTAGCATTGTAAATGTCTTGCGAAGCCGCTTGCCATACGGTATTCAACTCGTTTAATGCGGTGTCAATGGCTGCCATGTCTTGCGACTTGTGCGCCTCCTTCACCTTGGCGAGGGCTGCTTCAATTGCTTCTTTCTTGTCGGCAGGAATCTTGTCGCCCGACTCTTTCAGCAACTTTTCCGTTTGGAAAACCATACTGTCGGCGTGGTTGATTTTATCAATACGCTCTTTTTCCTTTTTATCCGCCTCGGCATTCGCTTCGGCTTCGGCTTTCATGCGTTTGATTTCGGCATCGCTCAAGCCCGAAGAGGCTTCGATGCGGATTTTTTGCTCCTTGCCGGTGCCCATATCCTTAGCCGAAACCTGCAAGATACCGTTGGCGTCAATGTCGAAGGTTACTTCAATCTGAGGAACGCCGCGCGGGGCAGGCGGTATGCCGTCTAAGTGGAAACGCCCGATAGTCTTATTGTCGCGCGCCATTGGACGCTCGCCTTGCAGCACGTGTATTTCTACCGAAGGCTGGTTGTCGGAGGCGGTAGTGAACTTCTCGCTGCGCTTGGTGGGAATGGTCGTATTCGACTCAATCAACTTGGTCATCACGCTGCCCATGGTTTCAATACCCAACGAGAGCGGAGTTACATCGAGCAAGAGCACGTCTTTCACGTCGCCTACCAACACGCCGCCTTGGATAGCTGCGCCTACGGCTACTACTTCATCGGGGTTCACACCCTTGCTTGGCGCCTTGCCGAAGATTTTTTCCACCATGGCTTGAATAGCCGGAATACGGGTAGAGCCGCCCACCAAAAGAACCTCATCAATATCGGAAGGCTGCATTTTGGCGTCGGATAAGGCTTTGCGGCAAGGCTCAATACAACGTTGTATCAGTTTGTCGCAAAGTTGCTCGAACTTAGCGCGGCTCAGGGTTTTCACCAAGTGTTTGGGAATACCGTCCACAGGCATAATGTAGGGCAGGTTGATTTCCGTAGAAGTCTGGCTCGACAGTTCGATTTTCGCTTTTTCGGCGGCTTCTTTCAAACGTTGCAAGGCCATGGGGTCTTTACGCAAGTCAAGGCCGCTGTTTTCGCCTTTAAACTCTTCGGCTAACCAGTCAATCAACACGTGGTCGAAATCGTCTCCGCCGAGGTGGGTATCGCCGTTGGTTGATTTAACTTCAAACACGCCTTCGCCCAACTCCATAATAGAGATATCGAAGGTGCCGCCGCCGAGGTCAAATACTGCTACCTTCATGTCCTTATGCTGCTTGTCGAGGCCATAGGCCAAAGCGGCAGCGGTAGGCTCGTTGATGATGCGTTTTACCGTTAATCCGGCAATCTCACCGGCCTCTTTGGTAGCCTGACGTTGAGAGTCGCTAAAATAAGCGGGCACGGTAATTACTGCCTCTGTAATTTCTTGTCCAATAAAGTCTTCAGCTGTTTTCTTCATCTTTTGCAAAATCATGGCAGAAATCTCCTGAGGCGTGTACATACGGTCGTCAATTTGCACCCGTGATGTATTATTGTCACCCTTAGCCACCTTATACGGCACACGGCCAACTTCCTGACTTACTTTGTCAAATGGCTCGCCCATAAAACGTTTGATAGAAAAAATGGTTTTATGAGGGTTAGTAATGGCCTGGCGCTTGGCAGGGTCGCCGATTTTACGTTCACCGTTATCGGCAAAAGCGACTACGGAAGGCGTTGTACGCTTGCCTTCGCTGTTAATAATTACAACCGGTTCGTTACCTTCCATTACGGCAACGCATGAGTTGGTTGTACCTAAGTCAATTCCAATAATTTTTCCCATATTTTTATAATTTTTATTTATTTCCTTGTGTATTACAGGACTTTCCTGTTTTATGCATTATTGTAATACAAGAGTTATGCCAAAGTCAAAATGATGACAAAATGTCACTTCTTTATTCCGATTTTGTTATATCCTTTATTTCTATTACCTTTGTTTTATAATCGTTAATTAATACTTAAACGATTAAACCTTTAAACGATTAAACAGTCAAAAATATGTCAGTAGAAGGAAAAAACCGTGTTGTTACCACTCGCAGCCTTTTTGAAATGAAACAAAGAGGTGAAAAAATTGCCATGCTTACGGCTTATGATTATACCATGGCAAAAATTCTGGACGCCGCAGGGATAGATATTATCTTAGTGGGCGATTCGGCGGCTAACGTCATAGCCGGTCATGAAACAACTCTGCCCATCACTTTAGACCAGATGATTTACCATGCCCAAAGCGTAGTACGTGCGGTTAAAAATCCAATGGTGGTAGTAGATATGCCCTTTGGCACCTATCAGGGTAATTCTAAAGAAGCTGTAGTGTCGGCCATACGTATGATGAAAGAGAGCGAAGCCGATGCCGTGAAGTTGGAAGGCGGAGAGCAGGTTATTGAATCGGTGCGGCGCATTCTTTCGGCAGGTATTCCGGTGATGGGGCATTTAGGTTTAACCCCGCAATCAATTCTGAAATTCGGTACTTATTCCGTTAGGGCAAAAGAAGAAGCCGAAGCGGAAAAATTAATAGCCGACGCGCATTTATTGGAAGAGGCCGGTTGTTTTGCCATTGTTTTAGAAAAAATTCCGGCAAGTTTAGCGGCCACAGTAGCCGCGGAATTAAAAATACCCATCATCGGCATAGGCGCGGGCAATGGGGTTGACGGACAGGTATTGGTAGTACACGATATGTTAGGGTTGAATCAAGACTTTTCGCCGCGCTTCCTTCGTCGTTATCATAATCTATACGAAGAAATGCACAAGGCCTTTCGGCATTATGTGAAAGATGTGAAAGCAGGTGATTTTCCGAATGAAAAAGAACAGTATTAATTAAAGGTAAAGGCTGAGAGGCGCGGATTATGAACTTGTAAAATTCCTTATAACACTATTGATACCTAACTGTCTACCGGCGCTAACTCCACCGTAAAATGCCGCATGATTGGAGCTTCTTTCACAATTTTGTAACCGTGGGTAATGGTGTCGCAACGGTCATATACGTTTTTCAACGCAGCGGCAATCAGGTCTATATGGTTATTGGTGTAAGTGCGGCGCGGAATAGCCAAGCGCAGCATCTCCAATTCAGGATAACGGTTCTCGCGGGTAAGGGGGTCGCGGTCGGCTAAAATAGCACCAATTTCCACGCCGCGGATACCGGCTTCCAAATACAGTTCTACACCTAAGGTTTGCGCCTGAAACTCCTCGCGGGGTACTTTCGACAAAAGTTTTTTTGCATCAACAAAGATAGCATGACCGCCGGCAGGACGTTGATAAGGTATGCCATACTTGTCTAACTGTTCGCCTAAATAGGCTACCTGTTTAATCCGTGTTTCGAGGTAATCAAATTCGGTACCTTCGTCCAAACCAACAGCTACTGCATTCATATCGCGACCGCTCATGCCGCCGTAAGTTACATAGCCTTCAAACATAATATTAAACACCGAAGCCTTATCGAACCAGTCTTTATGACGCATGGCAACAAAGCCGCCAATGTTTACAATAGCGTCTTTCTTACTGCTCATAGTCATAGCATCGGCATAGGAAAACATTTCTTTTACAATTTCCTTGATGGTTTTATGCTCGAATCCTTTTTCACGGGTCTTAATAAAATAAGCATTTTCGGCAAAACGGGCAGCGTCAACAACTACCGGTTTTTTATATTTATCGGCTAAAGCGCGTACATTACGGATACACTCCATTGACACAGGCTGGCCGCCCGCCGTGTTATTGGTAATGGTAATCAATACAAAGGGAATTTTTTCATGATGCTCGGATAGGGCGTTTGCTAATTTATTCAAGCACATATTTCCCTTAAAAGGCAATTCTTTTTGGGTATCGGAAGCCTCGTCTATAGTGCAGTCGAGGGCCATCGCCTTACGAAATTCTATATGCCCTTTAGTGGTATCGAAGTGGGAGTTGCCGGGAATTATATCGCCTTCCTTAATTAATACCGAAAACAAGACATTTTCAGCTGCGCGCCCCTGATGAGTAGGCAGAAAATAATCAAAGCCAAGTATATTTTGAATCGCGGCTTTCAGGTTATAATAAGAAGAAGCGCCGGCGTAGCTTTCATCGCCCATCATCATAGCCGCCCACTGACGGTCGCTCATGGCGCCGGTGCCCGAATCGGTCAGCAAATCAATAAACACTTGTTCGCTACGCAAGTTAAACAGATTGTAATGCGCCGCTTTAATCCACGTTTCACGCTCGGCGCGGGTGCTGCGGCGGAGCGGTTCCACCATCTTAATTTTATACGATTCGACAAAGGGAAGTTCCATAGCGCGTCAATTATAAATTCATACTTTTCTCAGACAAATGTATAACATTTTTCAAAAATACACAAATTAAAGTTGCAAATTATTATGTAATAAGGCTATACCTCTATAAAAGAAATTAGGGCGAAGATAAGCTCTCCGCCCTAAACCAGGAACAATTAACTAACACTATCTAAAGAACGATTTTAAAGAATAGCAAATTGTCTTTAGTTAAAACACATTTCTATTCTGCTTAATTTAAAAAGCAAAAGGCATACCAAATTTATTATTCTTACAGAAAAATGATGAATATATTGAATGTCAATTTTATATAAAAAATTAAAAAATCCGTGCCAATTGAGGAAAGGCGGGGAATTTGTAGAAAAAATCCACACCACAACATATTTTTTTGTATATTTGCACACGAAATGAGGCAAAGTATAGAACATAAAATCCGAATGAATGCCGTTTTGGCCTATCTCGTGATTGCTGTCTTGTGTGCAGTAATGGTTTTTTACATTTATAAAGCTAAAGAAGAAATTGACAGTCATCGTCAACACATTGAGCAATCCTATTTTCCGATTCAATTAGCCCACAAATTGGTCTATGCGGTAAATCAGGCTCAGTCGGAAGCCAATTTCTACCTCATCACTAGAAAATCGTCCCATTTGCAAAGTTTCAGAGAGAACAGCATTTCGGTGGGAACGTTAATCGATTCTCTTTCCACGCTCATAGTGCAAGATACGGCTCAACAAAAACTTCTGCTGGAACTTCAGGAATTGTTGTTGCAAAAAGAAGAAATAGCTGCAGCGCTCCATGAACAGTTAGATGCCCAAAATCCGCTTGATTCCATCAGCAAAAAAGTGCAGGAATATACGCTTCTGAACTTTGTGGATTCGCTTATCGTTACCTTCCAAACACAAGACACCACTATTCATACTACCCCTCAACGAAGTTTCTGGCAAAGGATCGGCAATGTTTTTACGCCTTCAAAGAGTATTGACACCATGCTCAGGGTCAGCACTATGAGCTACGACACGCTAACGCTGGCTCCCAACGCCCGAAAACACATTTTGGAAGAACTCAACAGGACCATGAAGCAGGCAGGTCGTAAATTTATTCGTAAAATCAACGCTATTGAACATGAAATTGCACGGTTAGTAATTACCGACCTGGAAATTTCGCTGCAAATATCAACTTTGTTAAAGGAATTTCATTACCAAACCTCTGCAAGCGCCTTGGAAAAAGTCAAAAAGAGTGAACAGCAAATTAACAAAAACTACCATCTTATTATTATTGGAGGCGGCACCGCCCTCTTATTGATTTTAATATTTATACTGCTTATCATCAGCGATGTCAATAAAGGATATGCGGCGCGCAAGGCCCTTGAACAGGCGAATGAACGTACTCGGCAAATTATGGAAAGCCGACACCGTTTATTGCTTTCCGTTTCACACGATATAAAAACGCCGCTAAATTCAATATTAGGCCACTTAGAATTATGGAGCGACAGCGAAAAAATCAATAAAACCGCACTTGCTTCAATGCAAAACTCCGGTAAGCACATCTTAGCCCTGCTTGAGAACCTGCTTGAGTTTTCCAGCCTCGAACAGGGAACATTGCAGGTAACGGAAAGCGCTTTTAACCTGTATGAACTTTGTGTAGAAACAGCCGAAATGTTCCGTCCGCTGGCGCAGCAAAAACAATTATCTTTTCACTCTTCGCTGAACATAGACAAGGCCTTTTCGGTCTATTCCGACCAGTTGAAAGTAAAACAAATTCTCATCAATATTCTTTCCAATGCCGTAAAATATACCACAAAGGGTGAAATCCATTTTGAAATCAAAGCAGAAAACGAATTGGTTGATTTCATCGTAACTGACACAGGAGCAGGCATTCCGAAAGACCAGCTTAACGATATTTTCAAAGCTTTTTCAAGAGTAGCCGACAATATTGCCTTAGCCGAAGGAAGCGGATTAGGAATGTTTGTTGTCAAAGGATTAGTAGAGCTCCTGAACGGCGCTATTGATATAGATTCCACCGTAGGAAAAGGCACCCGAATAACGATTAGCATTCCCATGAAAATTGCCGTAATCAATGCGGTATTTAAAGCAAAACACCTATTGGTCATTGATGACGACCTCAGTTTCCTTGCCTTGTTAAAGGATATGCTGGTTAAACTGGGACATAGCGTTGAGGTTTGTAACGCACCCGCGGAATTTAATGAATATCTCGTACATCTGTCTGATTACGATATGGTAATTACCGATATGGAAATGGGAGATGTTTCGGGCACAGATATTCTTACGCAAATAAAGAAAAGCAATGTAGTTATACCCGTAATTATTATGACCGGCCGAGGCAATTTTCATAGTGTTACAGCTGCAGAATACGGATTTGACGGTTATTTGGCCAAGCCGGTAAACCTAAACAGCCTTGCCTTGCTGCTTGGCAGTAAAACAAACAAATCCTTAACCTCCTTAGAAGAAATGTTCGATAACGATAAGGAGGCTGTACGGCACATTTTAGATATCTTTACAAAATCGACAAGTAATAATATTAATGCCTTGAATGCGGCAATTGCCGACAATGACTTCAATACCGCACAACATTTATGCCACAAAATGCTGCCGATGTTTTTGCAATTAAACATCACGAATGTAGCGTACTTATTAAAGAAGATGGACGCTGCGCGCGATAAGGAATATCCGCAATGGCAAGAAGACGTAAAGGCGATTATCGAAGAAAGTCTAAGGGCTGTCAAAGATATAGGCTAAAGTTCTATGCCGTAGTGGTGCATCTTGTTGTATAAGGTTTTTCTATCGACCTGCAGAATGCGGGCAGCTTCTGTTTTATTTCCTTTAGCCCGACGCAAAGCTGCTTCTATTAACTCCCGCTCATTCTCCGGACGTAAAGGCTTGGCCTGCTCCACGCGGTTTTTGAAAGAAGCGGCCGATAATAGCGGAAGATGGTCGGGAGTAATGACGTCGCTATAGGCGAAAAGCGCGGAACGCCTTATCACATTGCGAAGTTCCCGAAGGTTGCCGCTCCAAACATGGTTTTCCAATATCTGTAATGTTTCTTTGGATATGCTTTTAATCTCTTTTCCCAATTCACGATTAGCTTCCTGCAGGAAATGCGTTGCAAATACAGAAATGTCCTCCTTACGCTCACGTAAGGGCGGTGCTGTTATTGAAAATTCATTAAGACGATAATACAGGTCTTCGCGGAACCGTCCTTTAACAATTGCCTGTTCCAAATCTTCGTTGGTAGCCACAATAATCCGTACATCTACGGAAATGTCCATAGCGGCGCCCACCGGCCGTACTTTCTTTTCCTGTAAAGATCTCAACAATTGCATCTGCACTTCGTAAGGAAGGTTGCCTACCTCATCTAAAAAGATGGTGCCTCCGTTAGCCTGTTCAAAAACCCCCTTCTTATCGGCAATAGCCGAGGTAAAAGAGCCTTTCAGATGGCCGAACAGTTCGCTGGGCGCCAGTTCACGAGAGAGACTGCCGCAGTCCACCGCTATAAAAGGCGCCTTGCTACGGTCGCTCAAATCATGAATCTGATGGGCTATGTATTCTTTGCCTGTACCGCTTTCGCCCAAAATTATTACCGACATACGCGTAGGAGCGACCATCTGCACCATTTGCCATAATTCCTTCATGGCTTGGCTTTTTCCTGCCACTATGCCGGATACCGATTTTTTTTCTTTTAAAACGGATACAGGGGCCTTATCGGTTTGAATGGCCTGCTCTATTTTTTGTTTAAGAATAGAGGGATTTACAGGTTTTTCCAAAAAATCGAAAGCTCCAAGTTTAATAGCTGAAACGGCGCTTTGTATTTCGGCATAGCCGGTCATAATGATTACAGGAAGATGTGCTATCCGTTCTTTGATCCAAGCCAGCAACATGATGCCGTCGCCATCGGGCAGTCGAAGATCGGTCAACACCAAATTAAAATCATTCTTCAGCAGCGCCTTCTTCGCCTGCTCCACACTCGACAGCAATAATGCCTCAAAACCATTTCTGTCGAACCAGCTTTGCAACATAGCGCCAAAAGTAATATCATCTTCTACAATAAGGATTTTATACATCGCTCCTGTTTTATCCCACAAAGATATATTTTTTAGTCGATTTTAGAAAATTTTAACTTTCCTTATATGGCTCTAAATGAACAACAACGTGAGTATCAGCGCCATAATAATTTCTTAGCTTCATTTCTATGTCTGTAATTATTTGGTGCGCCTCTTGAAGCGGAAGTGTGCCGTCCATTCTGATGTGAAACTCTATGGCATAAGTATTTCCTATTTTTCGAGTACGCAAGTTATGCAAATCGCCCACCTGTTCAAATGTATTCACTATGCTTACTATTTCCTGCTCTACCTTTTCGGGCAAGGATTTTTCCATCAATTCGTCTAAGCAAGGCTTCATCAGGCGTAAGGCAACCAGTATAATAAAGAGGCTTACCACCAATGCCGCCAAAGGGTCTAAAATCGTCCATTTTTCGCCCAGCAGCAAAGCGCCTCCAATACCAACAGCCGCCGCTATTGACGAAAGGGCATCGCTGCGATGGTGCCAGGCATTGGCCACTACTGCCATTGAATTTACTTTCTTTCCAACAATAACAGTGTACCAATATAAGGCTTCCTTCATCAGAATCGACACAAGGGCGGCCACTAAGGCCAGTACGCCGGGGGAAGGCAAAACTTCTCCTTTGAGTACCTGCATAATATTGCTTATCCCGTCCCAGGCAATGCCGCCGCCTACCAGCAAGAGGATAAATCCGATAATCAACGTGGCTAAGGTTTCGAACTTCCCATGGCCGTACTTATGGTTTTTATCTTTGGGTTTGCCTGAAATACGGACAAATACCAGCACAACAATGTCGGTAGCAAAATCGGATAAGGAATGAACGGCATCGGCAATCATAGCAGAGCTGCGGCCTGCAATACCGGCAAAAAACTTAAATAGCATCAACAGTAAATTTACTATACCTCCGACAAGGGTTATTTGGTAAATTTTTCTCTCGCGTTGTTTATTATGGTCGTCGCTCATGTATTGTATCAGGTATTAAATATCAAGATGAAATAGTTTGCAAAGGTACGAAAAAATAAAAATAGCGCCCCAATAAAACAAAAACACCTGTTAATCATTGTATTAATAGGTGCTTCTTGTACCCGGAGTCGGGATCGAACCGACACAACATTGCTGTCACTGGTGTTTGAGACCAGCGCGTCTACCAATTCCGCCATCCGGGCAATTTCTCAAATCACTTTAAAGGGGCACAAAGTTACACATTTCTTTTATTCTTACAAAAAAATAAGTACTTTTGCCTTTCTTTTTTAGCTTAAAAGACATGAGTAACTACATTAAGAAGGTTAAAATCAGCGATATTTTCCAACCGAAGCTATTTACGCTGATAAAGAAAAAAAATTATACCAAAAATGATTTTACCGCCGACCTTATGGCCGGAATCATAGTAGGGATAGTAGCCCTCCCCTTAGCTATTGCTTTCGGGATTGCCTCGGGCGTTTCGCCTCAGCAGGGACTGATTACCGCCATTATCGCCGGATTTATCATCTCTTTCTTTGGCGGTACTAACGTTCTGGTAGGCGGCCCTACCGGCGCTTTTATGGTCATTGTTTACGGAATTGTAACAACTTACGGCATGAACGGCCTGATTATTGCCACTATTTTGGCCGGTATCATGTTAGTACTCATGGGCATACTCCGACTGGGCAGTATCATTAAATATATCCCCTACCCTATTATTGTAGGCTTTACCGGCGGCATAGCGGTGGTAATTTTTTCTTCTCAAATTAAGGATTTTTTTGGGCTTGACATGGGGGCGGTGCCTTCGGAATTTATTGATAAGTGGATAGTTTATTTTGAACATTTCGCTTCGGCCAAGCTCTTAAGCATGGGTATTGCCCTATTCACCGTATTGCTTATTGTTTTTTGGCCTTACAGAAAAATTCCGGGATCGCTCGTTGCTATTATTGTTACTACCATCCTCACGGCCGTTTTAGATCTTAATGTAGAAACTATCGGGAGTAAGTTTCCCGAATTGGCGGGAGGCGCCGCCCTGCCTTCGCCCGAAGCGCCGATCATTGATATGAAAGCCATACGTATGTTGATGCAGCCTGCTTTTACCATAGCCATACTGGGCGCTATTGAATCTCTGCTGGCCGCCATGGTAGCCGACGGCGTTACCGGCAAAAAGCACCATTCCAATACCGAACTTATAGCCCAAGGAGTCGCTAATATCGTTACCCCGATTTTCGGCGGTATTCCGGCCACCGGCGCCATTGCCCGTACCATGACTAACATTAATAACGGCGGCCGCACGCCTGTTGCAGGGGTTATCCACGCCATTGTACTCTTGCTCATTTTTGTGTGCCTGATGCCCTTAGCCTCCTATATTCCACTGCCTTGCTTAGCGGGAATTTTAGTGATGGTGGCTTACAACATGAGCGAGTGGCGTTCGTTCAAAGCCCTGCTGCGCAACTCGCGCGCCGATGTTATGGTGTTGCTCACCACCTTTTTCCTTACTGTATTCATTGACCTCACCATTGCTATTGAGTTCGGTTTGCTGATGGCCATCATTCTTTTCCTCAAGCGAGTGGCCGAAACTTCGAGTATTTCGGTTATCCAGAACGAAATCAACAGCGCCGACTACGACGACAGCGCCGAAAATGAACTGCTGAATATCCCCGAAGGCGTTGAAGTATATGAGATTAACGGGCCTTTCTTTTTCGGTTTAGCCAACAAATTTGACGAGGCAGAACATGTTTCGGGCAGTAAACGGCCTAAAATCCGTATCCTGCGCATGCGTAAAGTGCCATTTATGGATTCTACCGGCCTGCATAACCTCCGAAATCTGCACAAGCGATGTAAGCAATGGAAAATCAGAATTATATTATCAGGAGTAAATAATGATGTATTCGCTACGCTCGAAAAATCAGGCTTAGCCGACGAGATTGGTAAAGAACTCATTTGTAATAATATAGGAAATGCATTAAAAAAAGCGAAGGAAATATTAGAATAATAGTTTCTTTTTACTAACTTTGCAAAATATTTAAGTAAAAGAGTTTCGGTCTAATGACCGAAATTCTTTTCTTTTATAAGTATAATAAAAACGTAAAAATATTTTATTAGCTATGCCTAAAATTATTTATGTAACAGAAGAAGGATTGCAAAAGTTACGCGCCGAATTAGAGCAGTTGAAAAACATAGAACGTCCTGCCATTTCGCGCCAGATTGCCGAAGCACGCGACAAAGGCGACTTGTCGGAAAACGCCGAATACGACGCTGCAAAAGAAGCGCAGGGCTTGTTGGAAATGAAAATTGCCAAGCTGGAAAATACTGTCGCCAGTGCACGTGTGATTGATGAGTCGCGTATTGATTTGTCGCAGGTACAAATTATGACCAAGGTGAAAATTCAAAACCTTGGCACTAAAGCAGTGATGGAGTACATGCTGGTCGCCGAATCGGAGGCCAACCTCAAAGAAAATAAATTAGCGGTGGGCACTCCTATTGCCAAAGCGCTTCTGGGGAAAAAGAAAGGAGACGTGGTAGAGGTGAAAGTACCTTCAGGTATTATGAAGTTAGAAATTTTAAATATCAGTAAATAATTATGGCCAGCATTTTCACGCGCATCATTAATGGGGAAATTCCCTGTTACAAAGTGGCGGAAGACGAGCGTTTCTTTGCTTTTCTCGACATTCGTCCTCTCAGTAAAGGACACACCTTAGTGATTCCTAAACAGGAAACCGACTATCTGTTCGACCTGCAGCCCGAATTGCTGGGCGGACTGATGCAGTTTGCACAAAAAGTAGCACATGCGTTAAAACAAAGCGTAATCTGCAAACGCATAGGCGTTGTGGTTATAGGCTTGGAAGTACCGCACGCACACATTCACCTTATTCCTATGAACAGCGAGGCCGACATTAATTTCAGCCGTCCTAAATTGGAGTTAAGCGCCGAAGAGTTTATTACATTAGCTAATCAAATACGCAGTAATTTTTAATATGAAGAAAATAGTTTTATTATCGGTATTGGCTATTATGGCTTGGTCGTGTTCCCAACCGTCGGCCAACATTTCCGGCTGTATTTCCTCTGCCCCCGACACTAAGTTCAGCATTAGCCGATTAGGCGCAACCACGCAATTGCTGCTCGACACTATCCGCACTGACGCTAAGGGGTGTTTTAAATATAAATATAAAATGCCGAATGCCACCGAACCTGCATTTCTGTTATTAACAACCGACAGTCTTCAGTTAACTTTACTCGTAAATGCAGGCGAAAAAGTAGAATTGACTTCCGATGGTGGTCCCGAATATATGGTAAGCGGTTCCGAAAATTCTTTATTATTAAAAGAATTAAATAAGAATTTTAATATTTCGATGCTCCGTTTTGATTCTTTATATAAGGTCTTAGATGAGCACAAAGGCACTAAAGATTACGATGCCGTATATAAGCAGATTAACATTGAATTAGGAAGCGTTTATGTAAAACAAAAACGCGATGCCATTAAGTTCATTTTCCAAAATCCGACCTCCTTTGCTGCCATAGCAGCCATTTACCAACGCTACCCCGACGGATTACCGGTATTTGCCGCAACGAGCGACGGCGTCTATTTCAAAATGCTGCACGACAGTTTGCAATCTATATATCCTAATTCGGCTTATGTAGCCGCCTTGCGCGATGAATATGAATACCGTATGCGCAACGATGAGCTTAGCTCCATAAACGTGGAAGAAATCGGCTTTCCCGATTTGGACTTACCTGATGTAAATGCTCAAAAAATCAAATTATCAGCCATAAAAGATAAGGTAATATTAATTTATTTTTGGGTTTCGGCAAATATTGAACAACGTATGGAAAATAATGAACTTATCAATCTGTACAATAAATATTCGTCGAAAGGATTTGAAATTTATCAGGTGGCCTTAGATACCGACAAGCCCGCCTGGGCCAAGCAAGTAAAAACACAAGGCCTGCCTTGGGTTAATGTATGTGACGGCTTGGGAACCGGCTCGCGTGCCATTCAAATTTATAATATACAACGCGTACCTGCTTCTTTTATCATTGACAAGAGCGGGCAGATTGTAGCAAGTAATATTTTCGGTAAAGATTTAGAGAAAAAAATAGCGGAACTTTGCAAATAAAAGATAAATATTATTTTGCTTCCGATGTGCATTTAGGCCTTCCGGTAAACGACCCGCAGAAGCGCGAACAACATTTCGTTGCGTGGTTAGACAGGGCGGCGCAAGATGCTAAAGCTATTTTTCTTCTGGGCGATATTTTTGATTTTTGGTGCGAATATAAAAAAGTAGTGCCCAAAGGTTTTGTCCGCACGCTGGGCAAGTTAGCTGAATTAACCGATCGGGGCGTTGAAATACATTTTTTCCCCGGTAATCACGACCTCTGGACCTTCGGTTATTTTGCCGATGAATTGGGTCTTCAGGTGCATCACCGTCCACTTGAAATTAACTTGAACGGCAAAATGTTTTACTTGGCGCATGGCGATAATGTCGGGAAAATGGACAGCGGCTACCGTTTTCTGAGAAGCATATTTTCTTCGCCTTTGTTTCAAAAATGTTTTTCGGCCATACACCCGCGCTGGGGCGTGGCCTTTGCTCATCGTTGGTCGCGGCGCAGTCGTTTATCCAATGGCTTGCCATTTCCTTTTCAGCAGGAAAAAGAGCAGGTTTACCAATTTGCACAGGCCTACTCCAAAGAACATGCTATCGATTATTTTATTTTCGGACACCGGCACACGCCTGTATCTCTACCTGTAAACGAACATTCCCGCCTTGTTATTCTTGGCGAATGGATACAGGGTTGCGAGTATGCGGTGTTTGAGAATGGGGAATTGAAACTCACGAATAATTGAACAACTAAAAAACAGCCTCGGCAAAAGCCAAGGCTGTTCATTTATGGTGACAGGTTTTACTCGTTCCGCAGAGATTAGAAGGGGAGATCATCGCCTTCTTGCTGCTCCACAAGCACCTCTTCGGCAGGAGGAGGTGTCGGGGCGGAAACAACTGCGGGTTTAGCTGCTGCTGCGCCCTGGTGTTCGTTGTCGGACTTACGTCCCAACATACGCACTACATCAGCTACAATCTCAGTAATGTAGCGTTTCTGCCCGCTTTGGTCTTCCCAGCTACGTGAACGAATTTTCCCTTCTACGTAAATTTGCATGCCCTTACGAAGATACTTCTCCGCAAATTCAGCCCATGACCGCCAGAGCACTACATTGTGCCATTCCGTTTGTTCTTTTACTTCGCCATTACGATCTTTGTAACGCTCGGTGGTAGCTAAGGGAATAGTTACTACCGGCACTCCGCTTTCGAGGTGACGCACTTCGGGGTCCTTTCCAAGGTTCCCAATTAACATTGCTTTGTTTAATGCCATAAAAATTAATTTTAGGTGGTTGATACTTGTATTAATTCACAGCGCTAAGGTAAGCATTTTTTTTGAAATAAAAACTGTCCTGCCTTTTTTTCTAAAAAAGCGTCAATTAAGCGAGGAATACTATATGTTTCTATCTGAGCTATAGGCACCTTACAAAAATCCTTAGCTAAGCGCTTCGGCATGGCATCTAATTTTATGGCATAAAAGCGGGTCCAAAGCCTTTGATGGGTCAACTGGTGTTTAATCACCTGAGAATAAGCCGTAATTTTCGGCGCATATTTTCCGAACAGTGATTTAAAAAGCTGCTGTTCAATAATATGATCAACTTCCGTCGGAGCGGTAGTTTCAATCAGGGGAAACTCATATAAACCTTTCCAGATATCATTTGCCGAGCGCTTGTGCAAATAAGTATAATGTCCGTCGCTGACAATGAAATAATGGAAATAGCGGGAACGCACGGCCACCTTCTTACTCTTTATCGGCAAAGCCGCTACCTTAGCGTGGTTAAAGGCAAAGCAAGCCTCCGAAAGCGGACAAGCGGCACACTGCGTATTCTTCGGCGTACACACTAAGGACCCGAAATCCATGAGGGCCTGATTAAAGCGTCCCGCTTCCTTGCGCGGCAACAACTCCTCAACCAAGGCATAGATTTCTTTCTTGCCTGTAGTAGTATCTATAGGGGTTTCCACTCCGAAAAAACGCGACAAGATGCGGTAGCCGTTACCGTCAATGGCCACCACCGCTTCGTTATAAGCAAAAGAGGCGATAGCAGCAGCCGTGTACTCTCCCACGCCCTTTAAGTTCAATAAACTTTTGTAACTTGTCGGAAATTTTCCTTTGAACTCATTCGCAATGATTTGAGCCGTATAATGCAAGTTTCGAGCACGGGAATAATAACCCAAACCCTGCCACAGTTTCAGCACCTCGTCAATAGGCGCTGCAGCTAAAACTTTTACGGTGGGATATTGTTGAACAAAACGGAGATAATAATCGTAACCCTGCTCTACCCTGGTTTGCTGAAGGATAATCTCCGACAGCCATATTTTGTACGGGTCGGCAGTGCCTTTCCAGGGCAAATTGCGTTGGTGATTCTTAAACCAGTGTAACAAAATTGCAGTAAAATCCATATCTAAAATACAAAAATACGCAGATATTTTGGAAATACGGCAAAAAGGCGTATCTTTGCACCTCAAAATTTTGGAGAGATGGGTGAGTGGTTTAAACCGGCAGTCTTGAAAACTGTTGAACTGAAAGGTTCCGGGGGTTCGAATCCCTCTCTCTCCGCAAATAATCCCGCCTAAAATGCCTGTGTTTGGTAAAATACCTTAAAAATACTATCTTTGTACCCGTATTTCAAAAAAAACGGGTGTTAAACAATTTTAAAAAAAATCTTATGAAAAACTACTTACTCCTCATCGCAATTTTTTTATGCGCAAGTTGTGTCAATTCTTCTCAGGATACAGCGAAAAACTGGCAGTGGCGCGGCGAAAACCGTAACGGCATGTACAACGAAACAGGTTTGTTGAAAGAATGGCCTGAAGAGGGACCTCAACTGTTGTGGTACTTTGAAGAATTGGGCGAAGGTCATACCTCCGTAGCTATTACAGGCGAAAAACTCTATGCTACCGGAATGCACGGCGACGATCTTGTGCTTTACGTGTTTGACTTGACAGGAAAACTACTTACCGAAAAGATTATAGGCAAGGAATGGGATACCAACTGGAACGGCACGCGGTCGTCGGTCTGCATCAACGATGGAAAGCTATATATCTTCAACGCGCTCGGAACACTTTTTTGCTTGGACGAAGCGACGCTTAACGAGGTATGGACAAAGGATTTATTAACCGAATTTGAGGGTGAAAACCTTATGTTCGGCATGACCGAAAGCCCTTTAATTGCAGGAAATACGATTTTTATGACGCCGGGAGGAGAGCAACACAGCATGGTGGCCTTAAACAAAGAAACAGGCGAGTTGATATGGTCGTCGTCGGGAACAGGCATGGTTTCTTCCTACTGTTCGCCGCTGTATATAGCCGACCAGTCAGTACCCATGGTAGTTACGTGGCTGTCACCATTAGCCATAGAAGGGGCGTCGCGTGATACGTGGTATGACAATGAACTTGTAGCTTTTAACGCCGAAACCGGCGAACAGCTGTGGTCGCAAACGCTGCCCAGCCAAAACAGAATTAATCCCAACACCCCGATATATATTGACGGCATGATTCTTGCCGTTACAGGCTACAAAGGCGGTGCATGGTTATATCGCTTGAAAGACGGTGGAAAAACCGCAGAGCTTGTTTGGAAAAACGACGAAATGGACAATCAAATGGGTGGTGCAATAAAGGTTGGCGATTATCTTTATGCTTCGGGACACACCAACAATTACTGGTTTTGCGTGGACTGGAAAACAGGCGAAACCAAATATAAGGTAGAAGAAATCGGTAGAAGTAATATCATTTTTGCCGAAGGTATGCTTTATTGTTACAGCGAAAGAGGTGAAATGTTTTTGGTAAAACCCAATCCTGAAGAGTTAGAAATAGTAAGCAGTTTTAAAGTTACCTTAGGCACTGCCCAACATTGGGCGCACCCTGTAATCTACCAAGGCATGTTGTATCTCCGCCATGGCAACGCGCTAATGGCTTATAAAATCAAATAAGGATATTCATAAATAAAACTAAAATCCCAACAAATTCATTATGAAAATGTTGGGATTTATTGTTGCTCTTTTAACGTGAGAGGCAGAAGAAACGTTTATTGCTTGAAATAACGGTTATACAGTCCCTCAAAGCCTTTGCCGTGGCGGGCTTCGTCTTTACACATTTCATGTACCGTGTCGTGAATAGCGTCTAAGTTCAATTCTTTGGCGCGGGTGGCAATACGCTTCTTATCGGCGCAGGCGCCAACTTCAGCTTCCATACGTTTCTTCAGATTGGTTTTGGTATCCCAAACTACCTCGCCTAAAAGTTCGGCAAAGCGCGATGCGTGGTCAGCTTCTTCCAAAGCATAACGTTTGAAAGCCTCGGCAATTTCAGGATAGCCTTCGCGGTCGGCTTGGCGGCCCATGGCCAGATACATGCCTATCTCTGTGCTTTCGCCCATGAAATGTGCCCTCAAACCTTCCAATACTTCGGCGTCAACATCTTTAGCTACGCCCAAACGGTGTTCGTCGGCAAACTGCAAAGCGCCTTCGATTTCTTCCATTTCTTTAAACTTCGATTTCGGTTGTTTGCATTGCGGACAGAAGTCAGGGGCTTCAGTACCTTCGTGTACGTAACCACATACGGTACAAATAAATTTCTTTTTCATAAATTGTTTGTTTTAATGTTTATTGATTTTATTTATTGTTGTTTAAAGGGTGGTTATCCTCTGGCGGGAGTGGGGATACGGCGGATTTTTCGGTGAATCCATACTATATCCAAGATAGACACCAGCGCCACAAAGAGCAGGGCAAAAAGCAGGGTACGGCCAAAGCCGACAGACTGCTGTAAGTCAAAAACAGCTAACTTTAGCATATACCAACTCTGAGCTATATAAGCAAGCGCAACACTAATCAGGCCTGTCAATATATTCAAAAATAAGACCAACAGGCAATAGGAACGCGCCAAACGCATTCGCGTATAACCCAACAAGATAAGATTGCCCAGCGTTTTTTGATTTTTATAGACTAATAAATTAATACTCAGCAGCATCAATCCTATAGCGGGCAGCATAATCAATACGCCTATGGCCAAGAGCAGCAAAATCAGCAAAGTAAGGAAGTAAGAGAGTTTTCCCTGCTCCCCCTTATTACTGTTGATTTCATAATTTTCTTTCGAAGCAAAGAAAGCGGCAATTTGCGGGTCGGCGGGATTATTCACCTCCAAAATCAGGCGCGACGCCTGCTGCGGCTGGCGACTATCGCCAAAACGTTCGTTTGCCCAAAGCATAAAGGCTTCGGGCACCAAAATAGTATTCAAATCGTCGGAAAAACCTGCAATCCGCCCCTGAAATTCTTCTATCCTCCCCCTTCCGCGCAACAAGACATTAAAGCCTACCTGTTGCACCACTGCTTCCGAAATGAGCGGCAAGCCTTGAGTTCCGGCGAAGCCGAAATTATATAAGGCCAAATAATCGCGGGGAATAATAATAGGAATGAGGCGCAAATCAATATCCCAGCCCCAAGGGGAATAAGCATCGCCGAGCAGGCGGTCGGGCACTGATTCAAAAAAAGCATCGGTAGCAAAAGGAATGGCGCTGTTTCTGTCGGTATATAGCTGCACGGTATATTGTGCGGGGGTAAAGGCCGAGAGCGAACGCACAAAACTTTGTTGCTTCAATTCGGCCACTTCCGCATCACTGAAAGCCATAGCGGCTATATTCATGGAAACAACGGGCACCCGCTTGTTCAGCACCATAAATTCGGGCTTAAACAAACCTGTACGTTCCGATGACAACAAGGGGCGGATATCCATAGAAAAACAAAAGGCCGAAAAAATAATCGCCATACCTGCACAGGCGGCAAACACATAGCCCAGCAATTGAGGAATACTGATATTTTTATTAAGCAATTTCCTTAGCATGGCGTTAAAGTTTGAACTTATGATGGTAATTAAAAGGGTATTCCTGCCCTAAGGAGCAAAGGAGCAGCCCCGCCTTGCGGCTTTGCACCTCCTGCTCAATCAAGGCTGTGGCCACGCTGATATTCATCTCGTCTAAATGGCTGAATGGCTCATCTAACAACAAAAAGTCGAAGGGCTGGCACAAGGCGCGGATAATAGCTACCCGCTGCAATTGGCCGAAAGAAAGCCGTGCAGCCTTTTCTTGTTTCTTATCGGCAAGGCATAAGGCATCGAACATGGCATGAATTTCCGCCTCGCTTTTTTGTTGGGTAAGTCGGTTTTTTACCAAAACATTTTCTAATGCCGTTAAATCCGAAAACAACCTCAACCCCTGAAAAACATAGCTGATATGCCGACGACGAATAGCGCTCCAGCAGTCCGCTTTTATGGCTTCCAAGCCTTGTCCGTCGTAAGCAATAGTTCCGCTAAAATCGCAGCGCTCGCCGAATATATAACTCAGGAGCGACGATTTACCTACTCCCGAAACTGCTGTTACCAAGCTATATTCACCCTTGGCAAAAACAATATCCTTACCCCAAATTTCCGACACCACAGAGGTGTCGGAAAGAAAGGAAGGTAAGACATTATTCAACGAGATGTTAGTCATTCTTAGGGATTTAATTGCTCTTATCCGCTAATGTTATCAATTGTTTCAACGAATTTTCTTTATCGCTCTTGAACTTCAGGGACATTTGCGTGCTATATTTGGAAGTCATATAAACAGAAAAATCCTTAAATATATCTAATGTGGCTATGGCTTCCTGAGGAACAAAACCTGACAGGGATTCTCTGATAAGCGAGGGATAATCATCAAGATTCAGATTAATGTAAAATAACATGGGAGAAGATTTTATAACTTTCCCTATAGTGGCGTTCGCTGTAATATTTTTAGCATTACCGCCAGCGATGAAAGCCTGAATAGCTTTTTCATCGTCGGTTACAAACACGCGATTATCCTTATAGGCAAAGTGTACACCTACAAAACCTGTGGAAAGATCATAATATTTTCCATTGTCATACACCATTTCTTGCGGAATCATAGCTAATACTTTTTGGAACCCCTCATCGCCATTTACCGTAAACGACAAACCGAGTAAAGGCAAGGACATAGGTCCATCGGAAAAACCATAGAGGCTAAACATAAGTTCGCCGCCCAAAATATCCAAAATATCGGCTATTTCAGGATTTTCCAAAATATCGACTACTTCTGCCATTTCAGGCATTCCCAACATGTTTTCTTTCAATATTTTAACATATTGCGGAAGGTCAAACGCTGCTTTAAGCGCAAAATAAGAAGCTGCAGGAAAGTCTTTCAACATGTTTTGGTCGGATTCCCATTTCAACACAGGATATTTTTCGTAGAAAGTATCCATTTGTTCTTCCGGCGTCATAATTGTTTCAAATGTAATTTCATTATCCTTAAAATCCAAGTAGGTATGCATATTCATACCGGCCATATCATCTATCACCGGAATACTCATATCTATACTCGAATACTTTGCAGCCTGTTCCACGAATTCAACATACATTTGCATCGATAGCCACAAACCAATATCGCTCGTACGTTCGCTGAATTGCTTAAAGTCGGCCACAGCCATTAAACTTTCTTCGGCCGAACGTCTGAAATAAGCATCATAATTTATATCTTCCGTACTACCGACAAAAACAAAGAACAACTTATCATTCCACGCCATAGTTATCTCACCGTCATCGTTTTTCAGCATTTTATAAGACAATTTATCCTGAATTTCAGGAGCGGGATCATCTTCTTCATTTAATTTATTAAGTACATCGCGTACATTGTTCTCAAACAAAATTTGGTCCTTCATGCCGGTAAGATAAACAAAGCGAAAATTTTCATTTTCTGTTTGCATAAAGATATAAGCATCTTTCAGTCCCAAGCCTCTCTTTGAGGAATTGAGCAGGAAATTCTCTTCTAAATTAATTCCTGTTTCCGCCGCGGCCATACGAGCTTTCTCATAAAAGGAAAAATTCTTTAAATGATCTAAACCGCCTTTCTTAATCAATTGCTCTTTATTCACGGTCAATACAAATTTAGCATCTTTGGGAATAACGTTCAACAAGGGGGATTGATCGGTTTTCTGACAAGAGCTAAACATCAGAGATACAAGGAATAAACCAAGTACACATTGTTTCATTTTTTTCATAGTTTTATTGGGTTAAATTTGTAAATAATTGAAAATTTTGTACAAATGTAACAATTTTTTTTGGTTCAAAGTTTAAAGTTCAGAGTTTAAGGTTAGATTTATTGACATTTAAACCTTGAACTTGAAATCTTGAAGCATTTTTTCTATCTTTGTCGGGTAAAAAACGTTATTTGTCGAGATATAGGGTCAATTAACAGAAAAACTATTGCCGCCGTTGAAAATAATGCTGAATTTTGCGGCATAATTTAATAGTATGATTATGAAACAAATAAAAATTAACAGCAGCAATGTACTGATTGGTATGTTGATTATTACGGCAGGTATCCTGCTACTCTTATTTAAGGCAGAGGTACTGCCTTCGGCCTGTAAGCCCGTTATTTTCTCCTGGCCCATGATTCTGATTTGCATTGGACTTGTCAGCCTTTGCTCACGGGACAACCGAGATTTCGGCCTGTTACTAATGTTGATAGGAGGGTTTTTCCTGCTCCCGAAATTAAATATTGAAGGTTTTAGCTTTATTAATGAAAATCGATGGGCTATTATCCTTATAATCATAGGAGTTATTATTGTTTATAAGGCCTTGTTCGAGAAAAAACAATATTTCTATTGGAAACTGCAATCGAACAAAGACTATCAGCATAATTATAGCAAATTTAAAAGCAATAGCAACGAACCCGGTTATCTCTATCGTGAATATGTATTCGGCGGTTCTAAAGAAAGCGTTACTACTAAAAATTTTAAAGGCGGAAAAATCAGTTGTGTTTTCGGAGGCATAGAATTAGACCTGAGCGAGGCTGAATTGGCCGAGGGGGTAAGCCATCTTGAACTGCACACTGTTTTCGGAGGCATAATTATCTGTGTACCTGTAGATTGGAATATTGAAATCCAACATCATGATGTTTTAGGCCATGTTGAAGACAAGCGTCCAAAGCGGAGCGTTGAAATGAATAAGGACAAAATATTGATTATCCATACTCATGTAGTACTCGGCGGCGGCGAAATAAAATGTAAGTAATGCGTAACCCTCTTTTCAGAAATTATCAGGCAGCCATGCTCTACGGCGTTTGTGTGGTGGTAATGATTACCATACAAACGCTGGTTGTACATTACATTTACGGTTTGGCCATAGGCTATGCCTGTTTAGATGCCGCCGTATTTAACCTGAGTTTCGCCTTTTTCCTGCTGTTCCTTTGGTATCCGGTATATTTCAATCGAAAAAGCGCCACCCTTTGGTATAGTTTTATTACCAATAATATCCTGATAGCGGCCTTATTTCTATTGTTCAGTATAGGCGTCGGCTACTTACTGCTGCAATGGTTAATGGAAACCGACTCCGTTTATATGCACTTTCTTAACAGTTCTATCTCATGGAAAATTTTGGAAGGCATATTGGTGTATATCATCGGCCTTTTGGCGTATTATCTGCTGATGTACATCGAAAAATTAAATGAAAGCGCCGAAAAGCGCCGATCTGCCGAAAGCCTGAGTCGGATAGCCGTAAAAGACCGACAGGAAATTCACCTTATTCCGGTACAGGAAATTCATTTTCTTGAAGCCGACGGCGATTATGTCAAACTGCACAGTTCGGAAGGAACTTTTCTGAAAGAAAAAACCATGAAGTATTTTGAAGAAAACCTTCCGCAGCAACAGTTTGTGCGCATACACCGCTCCTATATCGTCAATGTTGACTATGTAGCCAAAATAGCACTTTATGAAAAAGAAAAATTTCATATACACTTAAAAAACAACACCATACTAAAAGCCAGCCTCAAGGGATACAGGGCGCTGAAAGAGGTGGTGAGATTGTAATCATCATTCAATAACAGGGTTAGAACCCTCTGCTACGGAGGATTTGCAAAAGTCTTTGTTTGAATTCTTCTTCCGCTATGTATAAGCGCACCACCTTTATAGGAGGAAGAATAGCAGAAAATTTCTTATAATATTCCTGAAAGAGCGCACTCTCCTGTACACGGCTGTTTACGTAAGCATCAAGCAAGGCTTTCACTTCTTTTTCGTTATTCATTCGTTCAAAATTCGCTAATTGCTCCAACACTTTTCGTCGTTCTTTTTGCAGGGCTTCTAATTTTTCCTGCCATTCATTATACACCGGCCAAAAACGCTCGGCCTCTTTAGAGGTAAAACCTATATAATTAGAGAACAACGTAACCCTCTGAGCTTTAAGATTATCTTTACGCGCATCAACACTCCCGTCCATACGCCATTCAAGAAAACTGAAACCAATAACATTGCCTTGGGCATCACGATAAGTTTGACTGACAGTATCTACACGAGGCTTGGAGGTTGCTGTGGGTTTTTGAGCAGCTAAGGGTAAAACAAAACTTGCCGCTACTATAAAAACTAAGGTATGTTTAATATGTAACATAATATTCAAAAAATTCGTTAATTAATCTAAAGAAGCAAAATCGGAAAGGCTGATAGAGGCATCAGCAAGGTAATTCATAATAGCATCGGCGTCGATGGAGGGGTGCTCTTGTGCGTCTTCAGACAAGACCCTCAATACTGCATTTTCATCAACATTCAACATATCGATGACATAAGCATAAAAATCGTCATTCGCTATATCCGATGAAGAATTGTTGATACTATTGAGCAAATACATTCCACCATAACCGGCTATGACTAATGCCACAAAACCTGCGGCAAAAGCCAACTGCGGACGTAAAGTCGCCCACCATCCCAGTTGAGGTTGCGTTTCAACAGCAATACGCGCTGTGAGACGGTCTTGCATGGCATCAAAATACCCTTCCGGTGTTTTAAAGGCATTTTGTTTATGCTCTTCCGTTAATTTAAATTGCTTTTTTTCCATAATTAACATTTATTAGACTCTTTTTTTTGTATTTGGTTTAATCGACATTCATTAATTCTTCAACTTTTTTTACTGCGTGGTGGTACGAGGCCTTCAAAGCGCCCACCGAAGTTCCCAGAATTTCGGACATTTCTTCATATTTTAAATCATCGAAGTACCTCATATTGAACACTACACGTTGTTTCTCAGGTAAGGTGAGAATGGCTTTTTGCAATTGCCGCTGTAATTCGTTGCCGTCAAAATAAGGGTCATCTTCTAATTTATTTTTAAGTTGATTTTCCACATCTACCAAGGGAAGGAAAAATCTGGTACGCTTAGCTTTCAAAAAAGTCAAGGCCTCATTGGTAGCAATCCGATATAACCATGTAAACAACTGGGAATCACCACGAAAATCAGCCAAGGCTGTCCATGTCTTCACTAAGGTATTTTGTAACACATCATCGGTATCATCATGATCTATAACTAATTTACGAATATGCCAATAGAGCCGCTCACGGTACTTGCGCACAATGAGGTTGAAAGCGTAATTAGGATTATCACCTTCTTGGAATAATTGAACCAGTTCTCTATCGGTCATTTTTTAACTTTGGCTACTATATATAGATACAATTTTGGGGTAATGGTTTAATTTTCTTGTTAAAAATAATTTCTACTATCTTCTTTGTCTTTTGTAATTTGCTGTTTTAGAGCATCTAAGGAGTCGAAACGCTGTTCTTCGCGGATATGCGCTAATAATTGTACTTCAATAGGTTGACCATATATATCTTGGTCGAAATCAAGGATATGCGTTTCTATCGTTCGGGTTGTTCCCCGCACGGTAGGCCGTAATCCTATATTCATCAATCCCTTATAGCTTTGTTCGGCTATTGATACGATTACGGCATAAACGCCGTCGGCCGGAAGTTGCTTCAGAGGCTCATACAATTGCATATTGGCCGTAGGGAATCCTAACATTCTGCCTAATTTGTTGCCTACCACCACTACTCCCTGCAAGCTGTAGCGATAGCCCAAGCATTCGTTGGCAGTTTGCACATCGCCGCCTTTCAGGGCTTCTCTGATTTTTGTGGAACTCACCGCATTATTCTTCGGAGCAAATGAGGAGATACCCGACGAAAAGAAAGAAGAATACTCTACGCTTTCTACTTGTTCTACTGCAATTCCCAGAGCTCCGCCGATACTTTTCATCGTGGCATAATTATCGGAAGCGTTGATGCCCAAACGGTGGTCGTATCCTACAATCAAGGTATCGACGTTCAATTCCTGTTTCAGGTGAAGTTCAAAAAAGCGAGAGGTGCAAAGCTGTGCCAATTCGTTGGTAAAAGGAATGATATGGATATGCTGAATACCCAAACGTGTAAGTATTTTTTTCTTTTCCTCCAGAGAATTGAGTAGGCGTAATTTCTCGGCATCTTGCCCGAGAATGGTGCGGGGGTGCGGCCAGAAAGTGATTACCGCATTTTCTTTCCCCTGTGCCTCAGCCGTGCTAAGCACCTTGTTTAGCACTGACTGATGACCTATATGTACGCCGTCAAAAAAACCTGTTGTTGCGACTATTCCCATTGATGATTGATGATTTAGATATTGAACTTTGATTGCTTCGTCGTCATTGCGAGGAACGAAGCAACCCGCAATGACGATTAAACTATTATCAACTCATATTGTGTGGCGCCGAGTCCGATTTTTTCGGCATGTTCGAGGCCTACGCGCCAGTCGGTGTTAGGGTGCAAGTGCATAAATTTATCCTTGCCTGTCAAATCATCTTTTCCATCTTTATTGATGACTGAACCTGCGGCGGCCGGAGCAGCTTTTACCAAATCGGCGCAGGCCATATCCAAGGCCACGGGGTCGAAAGAAGCTGCCATGCCGATATTCGGTACCAACGGCACATCGTTGCTTCCCCAGCAATCGCACTCGGGCGACACATCAACGATAAGGCTTACATGGAAGTGCGGTTTATCCTTTACTATCGCCAGCGTGTATTCGGCTATCATCTTATTCATAATTTCCGAAGCATTGTCCCACACAGGCTGCGCAGCGCCGTAGCGGCATACGGCAATACACTGTCCACAGCCCACGCAGGCATCGAAATTAATTACCGCCCGTTTTTGCGCATTTAAGGTTATGGCTGCGTAGTTGCAGTCTTTCACACACTGTCCGCAACCCACGCAATATTTTTCGGCAACACGGGGTTTCGACGAGGAATGCAACTCTAATTTCCCCCTACGGCTGGCCGAGCCCATGCCTATATTCTTCAAAGCGCCGCCAAAACCGGTCTGTTCGTGTCCTTTGAAATGATTCAACGACACAATCACGTCTGCATCGGCAATGACTGAGCCTACTTTAGCAGTTGCGCAGATGGCCGAATTTACCGAAAGTTCGCGGTATTCGGTGCCTTTCAGTCCGTCAGCAATAATTACAGGAGCAGGAACGCTTATTATGTTGTAACCATGCTCAAAGGCTGCCTTCAAGTGTTGGATAGCATTCGACCGCTGGCCGGAATAGAGGGTATTGGCATCGGTCAGGAAGACCCGCGCTCCTAATTCATGCAGGACGGCAACCAAGCGGGCTGCATAATTATGACGTAAGTAGGCCATGTTGCCGGGTTCGCCGAAATGGATTTTTACAGCGGTAAATTTGTCCTTACAATCAAGTTGCGCTATCCCTGCCTCTCGTATTAAACGTTCAAATTTAGCAGGCAAACTCATAGTCGGCGTTGTATGTAAATCGGTAAAATAAACTTTTGACTGCATTTCGAAAAATTATTTTAAAGTCCAAATGTACGTATTTTTTTTCTAAAAAGTTAAAAGTTTATAAAATTAATTGTTTCGTCGTCTTTTAAACTTTGAACTTTTTTTACTACATTTGTAGTTTAAACTTGTCTTTTTTATGAAAAAACTAATTTATGTCTGTATGCTAACTGCTGCAACCCTTAGCGCTTATGCCGAGAACAAAGAAGAAAAACCAATTGGACGTAACGTCTTGGAAATAACCGACGGAGTGCTTACTCCTAATATACTCAACAGTTTCGGACGGGTAAGCGACCCGCAGGTATCGCCCGATGGCAAAGTTGTTCTGTATGGCGTTAGTTTTCCGAATATTGAACAAAACAAGAGTAACCGCGAGTTATTCACCGTAAACATCGATGGAACTAATAATCAGCAAATTACCCATACGCCTAAAAGCGAAAACAATGCACGTTGGGTAAAAGACGGCCGTAAAATAGCCTACCTCATGGGCGGCCAAATCTGGGAAATGAATCCCGACGGCTCCGACGCACAACAAATTAGCGATTATGCAGGAGGCATCAACGAATTTATGTATTCTCCCGATGGAAAAAAGATTCTCTTTATCAGCGAGGTGAAGTACGGACAAGGGCCAGCGGATATTTACCCCGACCTGCCTAAAGCCAATGCACATATTGCCGACGACATGAACTACCGCCACTGGGACGAGTGGGTGAAAACAGTGCCGCACCCCTTTGTTGCCGACTATGACGGAAAGCAATTGAGCAATATCATTGACCTGCTGGAAGGTACTACTTATGAATGTCCCTCGAAACCCTTCGGCGACATTTCGGAATTGGCATGGAGCAACGACAGCCAAACCATAGCTTACACCTGCCGCAAGAAATCGGGCGTGGAGTACGCCATTTCTACCAATACCGATATTTACCTCTATAACCTTACTACCCGCGAAGTGGAAAATATTACCGAAGGCATGATGGGCTACGATATGCACCCGCTATACTCTCCTGATGGAGAATGGATTGCATGGACAAGCATGGAGCGAGACGGTTATGAGTCGGATCAGGTGCGCCTATTTGTGATGAATTTGGCCACAAAAGAAAAAATTCACGTTACCCGCGAATACGAGGATATTATTAACGTTGACGCTTATATCTGGACACCTGATTCCAAAGGTTTTTATATTAGGGCTTGCATTGATGGTTTAGTCCATATCTATCAACTTGATTTGCTTGATGCTAAAGTGTTTCGCCAAATCACGCAGGGTATGAACGATATGGGCGCTCCCGTACAGGCGGGCGATAAATTGGTGAGCCTTTGTCAATCGATGAAAGAACCTAACGAGGTGGTGGTTATTGACCCTGAAATCGGCGCATTTAATTTTATTACTTCGGAAAACAAACACCTTTTCGACCAGTTGAAACCCATTGAGGTAGAAGCGCGCTGGATTACTACCACCGACAATAAAAAAATGTTAACATGGATAGTATATCCTCCCGATTTTGACAAAACAAAGAAATACCCCGCTATAATGATGTGTATGGGCGGCCCGCAGGGAACTATCAGCCAAAGCTGGTCGTATCGCTGGAACTACCGTCTGATGGCCTCGCAAGGCTATGTGGTGATTCTGCCTAACCGCCGCGGAACTTCGGCCTTCGGTAAAGAATGGAAAGAACAAATCAGCGGCGATTATACGGGACAAAACATGAAAGATTACATCACGGCAGTAGATGAAATGCGGAAAGAGCCTTTTATTGACGCTAACCGCATTGCCTGCACCGGCGCCAGCTACGGCGGTTATTCGGTGTTCTGGTTAGCCGGCCACCACGAAAAACGCTTCCGCGCTTTTATTGCCCATGCCGGCATTTTCAATTCCGAGCAGTTGTATATGAGTACAGAAGAAATTTGGTTTGCGAACTGGGACAATGGCGGCGCGCCCTGGGATAAGAACAACAAAATAGCGCAACGCACCTACGCGGGCTCTCCGCATACTACCGTCGGCAAGTGGGATACGCCTATCCTCATTACCCACGGGGAACTTGATTTCCGCATTCCCTACGAACAGGCGCTGGCAGCTTTCAATTCCGCGCGCCTGCACGGCATTCCCGCCGAATTGATTGTATTCCCCGAAGAAAATCACTGGATATTACAACCGCAGAACAACATTTTCTGGCACCGAATGTTCTATCGGTGGTTGGATAAATGCATGCAGTAGGAGGAAAGGCGATATGCAAGCATACTTAGACCTACTGCGGCACATACAAGCAAACGGCATAGAAAAGACCGACCGTACCGGCATCGGCACCAAAAGCGTGTTCGGCTACCAGATGCGTTTCGATTTGCAGGAGGGTTTCCCTTTGCTTACCACCAAGAAGTTGCACCTGAAATCCATTATCTACGAGTTGCTGTGGTTCCTGCAAGGGAATACCAATATCCAATACCTGAACGATCACGGAGTAACTATTTGGAATGAGTGGGCGGATAAGGAGGGCAACCTTGGCCCTGTATATGGCAGGCAATGGCGGTCGTGGCCTGCAGCCGATGGTCGCTATATTGACCAAATCGGCGCGTTGGTGAAGTCCATAGCCGCCAATCCCGATTCGCGCCGCCACATTGTATGTGCGTGGAATGTGGGAGAACTCGACAAGATGGCTTTACCGCCCTGCCACGCGCTCTTTCAGTTCTATGTAGCCAATGATCGGCTTTCCTGTCAACTCTACCAGCGAAGCGCCGATGTGTTCCTCGGCGTACCGTTCAACATTGCCTCCTACGCCCTGCTCACCATGATGCTTGCACAGGTATGCGGCTTAGAAGCGGGGGAGTTTATACACACCCTCGGCGACGCGCATCTGTACCTTAATCACTTAGAGCAAGTAGCCACACAGTTGGAACGCAGGCCGCGCCCGTTGCCGATAATGTATATCAACAAAGCAGTGCAGTCTATCTTCGATTTTCAGTATGAAGATTTTAGCTTGCAAAACTATGATCCCTATCCGGCTATTAAAGCGCAGATAGCAGTATAATTGAAAATTGAAATGAGATATGCTAAAACGAACTGTTATTGAAAAAAAATATTGATGAGAAAATAAGATAAAAACAATTGTCATCAAATCATAAATAATAAATAATTAGGTATGCTTTCCATCATCGTAGCCATTGCTAAAAACAACGCCATAGGCAAAGACAATCAACTTTTGTGGCACATTTCCGAAGACCTGAAATATTTCAAACGCATTACTTCAGGACATACGGTTATCATGGGTTGGATGACCTATCAATCCATAGGCCGGCCGTTGCCTAATCGTAGAAATATTGTTATCAGCGAAACGCCTGACCCTATTGAGGGAACGCTTGTTGTGCCTGATCTTGCAGCAGCCTTGCAGCATGTAGCAGATGAAGAAGCATTTGTCATAGGCGGCGGCATTACTTACCGTAACGCCCTACCCTTAGCGCAAAAGCTGTATATTACTTATGTTGACGCAAACTACGAAGCCGACACGTTCTTCCCTGAAATTGATTTGCAGCAATGGCGGGAAATCAGCCGCGAAGACCACAGCCACGGGGACAAATTTCCATATCCTTTTTCGTTTGTGGTGTATGAGCGGAACGGTAAAGGGTAAAAGAATTTCTTCTATTCTTACTCTTTCTGATAAATCGTTATTCCTATTCGTCGGATATGCTCAATCAAATCGGAATTGGTCAATGTGTGAAAAATTGACACATCAAATTGATAAGGCAGTAATAGATCGTCAATATCCATCGAAAGTTGATTAAGTCGGCTGTACGTAAGCCTATCCCCCATTAGCGTAATGTCAACATCGGAAAAGGGTTTGAACTTCCCCTTTGCCCGCGAGCCATACAACACCACTTTTTCAATATCAACATATTGAGAAAAGAGGTCATGCAGTTTGCCCAAGTCCATATCTGTTAAACCACAGATCATTCATCAAACAAGTTAAGGTCAGTCCCCGATATTTTTATCATTTTTTTTTCAAATCGGCAAAGCAAAGGAAGGTATATGTCTACAATTTTTTCATGTATTCGAGTAGCTGTATCGTTGTCGTAGTGATGAGATGTTAAATTGCGATCTACGATACTTTCCATCCATTGTTTATCGTCAATAATGTTTATTGCTAATGCTTGACGTATGGCATCGCGCGAACCGCGAATATTGGTATAACCCTGATACTCGGCATAGTCTTTCATCACTTTCCATGCTAATTCGTGCGTGTATTCGAAACGTTGAATCAATCCTTCTTCTAAAAGTTCATCTACCTCATCCTCAAAATCCATTTTTTCCTTAATGATTTTTGCGGCTTGGTAAAGTTTTGTCAACGCTTTCCGGAAATTAGAGAAACGTTGCAACCATCTGATATCTTGTTGTGTATCAATAGTATAAGTTCTTGTTTGGACGTTTTTATCCATATCCTCTTTTTTAAAACATCTAAAACTTTCTTGCAAATATAGCAAATAATTAATAATGAACAATGAATAAGGAATAATTTGCGGACAAATCGTACTTGCTTAGTCGTCATTGCGAGCGGCGGTGAAGCAACCTGCTCCTCGCAATGTTCCCCTTAGTAGCCCAACACCAAGCCGATCAATCCGACTACCAAGGCTATAACGGCGCAAAGCAGCTTTGCGCTCAGGAAACCGCGTTTACTCTCGGCTAACAGCGGCAAGGTAGTGTGCCCGTTCTGAGAAATGGAGCTTGCTAACAAAACGCTGAAAGGAATGTGTCCCGAAGCAAAAAGGGTAATAAAAATAATGTGCGGACCCGATTCGGGAATTATCCCTATGAGCACAGCCGCCAGCAATATGGGCAAGGGATTATCGCTAATCCACTCGGTAACATCAAAATATTGCAAGAATAACTGGATAAATAAGAGCGCGCCGAGTGTCCACAAAAAGATTCTCAGAAAGTGTTTTTTAATAATATGCCCCCAAAGATGTTCTTCCAAAAAATGTTGATCGACAACGGTAATCAACGCCATCACGACAATACTCAAAAGGCCGAACAGCACATTCATCCACCGTTCGGAAAAAAGGAAGTTCATCGCCTCATGGTGATGGCCATGGTCGCAAGTTTCACCGTGGACATGGGCTGCATGATCGTGTTCCAGTAATCCGAACAACATACTCAACACGAATAAAAGCAAGCCGAATAAAAGCAAGGCACGTTCAAAAGAAATATGCCGAAGATTATGGGCTATTTTTCTGAAATTAATTTTGACGGAGCCGCTGTGGGCGCAGCCTTCATGCTCATGCAGGACAAAATGCTGTTGAGTAAAGGGCGTAGGGAAACGTTTCACAAAACGGTCAACTAACAAACCAACAACGATGGCTAATAGAAATAGAACAAGGTTTAATAAGAGGGCCGTTTTAGGAATAACCGCCAACAAAATAAAGGCCTCGTCGCCGGTAGCCGCTATCATCATGGCAATGAGTGCTCCGAAACTGACAATCCTGTGGGTAAACAAGGAAACTAATGCAAAGCCGCCGATACAGCCGGGAATAAGTCCCAGCAAGGCGCCAAGCAATACCTGTCCGAACGGTGAGCGCTCCAAGCGGCTAAACATTCGACCATTTGACTGAATATTAAAATACTCAATCAGCAACATCATCACCATTACCAGACCGGTAATCAGGAAAGCGTTTTTCAATACGTCTGTAATAAGTTCCATGAATAAACTTAAATATTCGTTACAGATTCAACCAATCATCGTGATTATAAAGTCAAGGAAAAATAGAAGAAGATTGGATATCAACAACCTTCTTCTACTTTTTACATTTTTAAACCACAGAAAAAAATTATTCTTCTGCAAAAATTTCGGCTAATTTTTCGCTCAGGTTTTCACCACTCAGGCCATGGGCTTGAATATCTCCTTCCTCATCATACAAATAGGTGGTACGGATTACAATATCTCCATCTGGGCCGATTAAAAAGAGGGTAGGAATAAAATCAACTCCGTATTTTGGAGAAGCGATATTATCTTTATCCCATACATGATTCCACACCAAACCGTCATCTTCAATAGCTTTCAACCAGGGTTCCTTTGCGCGGTCGCGCGATATGCCTAAAATCTCTAAGCCTTTTTCGTGGTATTTGTGATACAAGGCTACCACATTGGGGTTTTCGTGACGGCAAGGGGGACACCATGAAGCCCAGAAATCAACCAACACATAGTTGCCTTGACCCAACCAGGTAGAAAGCGGTACGAGCTGGTCGTCGCGGTCAACTAAGTCTATATTGATAAAAGACATTCCGGCGGCGCTATTATTTACATTCTCCAAACGCTGCATGATTTTTTCGGCCAAAATGGTTTTTTTATCCTGAATATTGGCCGCAAAGCTGCTGAGTTCTTCGCTATTCAAAGTATAAGGCGTTTGCATTAACACGCTTTGCCCTGCAACATTATCAGCATTAGCTAAAATAAATGATTTGGTCAATTCATTTATTTGCTTGTTGAGTTGTTTATATTCAGCTCCGATATTTTCTTCCAACTCAGCCAGTAGCTTTTCTTTTTCGGCTTCCTTCAATTTTTTATCTTCACTAATCACTTGTACCTCAGCTTGATAACTATTGACCAACTCCGATTGTTGCTGAGCGATAGTCTGTAATTCCTGCTGATAATTAATATAAATATCATTCAAAGCGCTGCCGGAAACAGTGCTTTCCTGCATATTTTCACCGTTTAGTACAATATCCATCGTTTCATTGTCGCCGCTAATAAAGAAAGAAAAAGAGCCTCTCATGGCAGGCATCGAAAGGTAATACCTTTCTGCCGGCAGGTTGCCATGGAATTTGAAAGCGCCATTCGTAACGGTAACGCTGTCCACGGCAAGGGGCTTACGATCTTCTATACGAGAAAGTGTGATTTGGGTACCATCGTCAATGCCCGAAACGGTACCATTAATAGTATAGTTCGCCTTTTGACCACAAGAAAATAAGACCAAAACGGCTGATAAAGAGAAAAATAATCTTTTCATAATGATTGATTTATGTATTTTTTAATAAAAAAGTAAACTAATTTACAAAGGTACGAAATTTAGTGTTAATATACAATTTTATATAAAAAAGCTTATCTTTGTACTCAAAATTAAAATTTGACCACTACTCAAATGCTCAATAGCCCCACTCTCATAAATATCCCCAAACACCACTTCAAAAATATCAAAGAAGCCAAAATGTGGGCGAAAAAAAATATCACAGGTACGTATAAAAATAACAATACCAGTGAAAGTATAAATATATCAAATACTTGCATTAATAAATATTTAAGCGAAAGCGCTATTAAGAAAAGTGCAAACCTTGATGCACACTTAGCTGCATTGCTAATAATCCCAAAACTTGTTGAAGTATCTATATTAAAAGAAACACACAATGATAAAAACGAGGATAAGAATATCAAAGAGATTCAACGCTTCTATGGATCAATAAATTATGAAGGAAAGATTTATCTTGTAAAGATTACCATTAAAGTAACAAAAATTGAAGGTAATAAAGCCTATTCTTATGAAGTGATGAATATAAAAAACCCGAATAATTTTAACAATCATTCGGGCAAATACTACACCGGCAGGGACTAATAGAGACCGCATACCAAAAATGGCTGACTTTCTCCCCCGAACAACCGGTATTTCTAACAACAAAGATACAAACATTCCTGCAAATAACCAAATTTAGTGTTAAATTAATATTAAATGTACAAACTTTCTCTAAAAACCAGAAAACTTTTTTTGTTTTTTCAGTTTTCTTGCGTAGCTTTGCCGAAAATTTTTGAAATAAGGAATTAGTTGTCTATGAATAATACAAAAGAACGCATCATACGGGAGTCGGCCGTATTGTTTGCCAAAAAGGGCTGTAAAAGTATCACCATGGATGATATTGCCGGCGCTATGGGTATTTCTAAACGTACCATTTATGAAAATTTCTCCGATAAAAAAGACCTGCTGACACAAAGCCTGGAATACTTTTTTCAACTCCGAGAAAATATGATAAACAATGCTTTACAAAGTTCTCACAATATCATTGAGGCCATGTTTCAAAGTACGCAGTGTCATTCGGAGTTTATGCGGGAAATCAAATTCGATTTTTTCAACGAAACGCAGAAATATTTTCCAGATGTATATGCTGCGACCATTCAAAAATTTAAGCAAGAGAGTTTTGATTCAGGCGTAAAAATGCTGAAAAAGGGACAAAAGGACGGTCTATTCAGGGAGGACCTTGACCCTGAATTGATTATCGTTCTCATACAAACAATAATCAATATGACTTTAACTCAAGACATCTTTGCTCCTTATAATTACGATAAAGCATTGATAATCCATAGTTTTATGTTCAATTATGTTAGAGGAATTGCTACGGAAAAAGGATTAAAAATCCTTGACCAATATTTAGACATGTATATAGAAAACACAAAAAAATTATCATAATAATGAGGAATACATTGATGAAATCGGGAGTTTACATGGCCTTAGCCTGTCTTCCGATATTGGGCTGGGGACAAACAGTTAAGGACACGCTGTACGTGAACTTGGAACAAGCCTTGAAGATAGCTTTAAGTGATAACCCGACAATTAAGATTGCCGAGCAGGAGATAAAACGGGTGGATTACTCGAAGCAAAGCGCCTGGATAGGCCTGTTGCCCACATTAGACGGTACGGCGCAAGTGGCCAAATACCTTATCCCCGCCAAAATGTCGATGATGGGCATGATCATTGACCAGCCCACCGACTACACGGCTGCCATAGGTGCAACCTTGTCGCTGCCGCTGATAGCGCCAGCCCTGTGGAAATCAATTCAGATGACAACGCTTGACATGCAATTGGCTACCGAAAAGGCGCAGGCGTCCAAAATCAATATGCGCAACGCGGTTAATAAGGCTTACTACAATATATTGCTGGCGCAGGAATCCTACCAAGCCCTGTTGAACGGTTACCAACTGCTCAAAGATAATTATGATTTAGCCAAACAGCGTTTTGAAGTAGGAGTTGCAGCAGAATACGACGTTGTTACGGCCGAAACGCAAATGCAGAACCAGAAACCGATGCTCCTGCAGGTGGAGAATGGTATTGTACTGGCTAAAACCTTTCTGAAAGTGCTGATGGGAGTTGATGTTGCCACGCCGTTAAAGGTAGAAGGCAGTTTCACCGATTATGAAGTCGGTATTACCGCTACTGACGGCAACCGTGATATTTCGCTGCACAATAACAGCGACCTTCGCCAGTTGGAAATTCAACAGCAGCAATTGCATAAATCATTGCAGATGGTGCGCTCTCAACGATTTCCTATCTTAGCGGCCTTTGCCAATTATAATTATGTAGGTACGGGAAATAAGGAAACCACCCTGAATTTCGGCGGAATGCCTATACAGGTAGATAAGAGCTCGCAATGGTTCGGACAAGGTTTAATGATAGGCTTACAATTGAATATACCTCTTACAGGCCTGCTTACCAATATACCAAGAGAAAAACAAATACAGGTGCAGGAAAAACAGTTAGATTTAACGCGCAATTATTTAGCAGACAACTTGAGTTTGCAGGTTCGTATGGAATTAGACAATATGGACAGGGCCGTAAAACAAATGGACGCCGCCAAACAGGGCGTAACATTAGCCGAAAAAGGATATAAGATTGCTAATTCGCGCTATGAATCGGGCGCAGGGATTATACTTGAAGTACAAAACGCACTGCAACAGCTCACACAGGCAAGTTTAGCCTACATGCAGGCTATTGCCGATTACCTTACCGCTAAGGCCAATTATGAACAACTCATTGGAAAATGAGCATTTAAAAAAATTCGATAATAATAATTAAAAATATATTTATGAAAAAGATGATTTGTAGCAGTGGTAAATGGAGTTTACCTTTACTAATGATGGGCGTAGCGCTGTTGATGAGCAGCTGCGGCGGAAAAACCACAGAACAAACGGTCGCCAAATCGTTGCCCGAAGTTATTGTGGAAACGATGTCCCTTGAGGCTGTGGAGCAAACTTTTGAATATACCGGCGTCATTAAGCCTAACATAATCAATATGATTGGCAGTCAAACGTCTATGCGTATCGAACAATTTATGGTAGAAGTGGGCGACATGGTGCAAAAAGGGCAATTGCTCATAAAGATGGAAGCCACTAATTACCTTCAGACAAAATTGCAATTGGAGCAACTTAAAACCGATTATCAACGCGCTAAAACGCTGTATGAAAACGGCGGAGCCTCCAAACAACAGATTGACCAAATGGAGACCCAAATCGGTGTAGCTGAGGAGAGCCTGGCCAACCTCGAAATGAATACCCGCCTTGTTTCTCCTGTTGCCGGCATAGTTACCAGACGTATGTTCGATAACGGAGCGCTTACCGGCGGACAACCGGCATTAGAGGTACAACAAATCAATCCGGTAAAAATTGTGATTAATGCTGAAGAAGGAAATTTTCCTGCCGTTAAAGTAGGTATGCCCGCGCAAGTACGTTTGGATATTTACCCCGAACAGGTATTTACGGGAAAAGTATCGCTGATTTATCCTACCATTAATCAGGTAAGCCATACCTTTGAGGTGGAAATCAAGATAGATAACGGCAATCTGAAAATCCGTCCCGGAATGTTTGCCCGTGTAAGTCTGAATTACGGCGTTAAGGACCGTGTAATGGTTCCCGACAGGGCTGTAATCAAACAAAGCGGCACCAACGACCGTTATGTTTTTACACATAACCCTGATTCTACCGTCAGCTACAAGAAAATTACCTTAGGGCAACGGAAAACCAACCACTATGAAGTCTTGTCGGGATTAGAGGGAGGAGAACAAGTAGTTGTAGCCGGACAAAGCCGCTTAGTTGACGGAACAAAAGTAACCATTAAAAGCGATGAGTAACTTGTAACTTTTAACTCGCAACTAATTAAAACGAAAGATTATTATGAAAATATACGAAACCTCGGTACGGAAGCCGATATCAACAATTCTGATTTTTATCGGTGCTATCATCTTGGGGTTGTTCTCGCTCGACAGGCTTTCTGTTGACCTGTATCCCGAAATGGATTTTCCTGCCATGAGCGTGATCACCTCTTATGCAGGGGCTGCCGCCGCCGATATTGAACAGAATGTAACAAAACGCCTGGAAGACAATTTAAATACGGTATCCAATCTTAAAAAAATCACTTCTCGGTCGCAGGACAACATGTCTATCATTACCTTAGAATTTGAATGGGGTAGTAACCTTGATGAGGCGTCTAATGATGTTCGGGACGTTATAGGGCGCGTAGAATCTTTTCTGCCCGATAATGTAGATAAGCCCATGATCATCAAGTTCAACTCAAGCATGATTCCCATCATGTTCCTGTATGCTACGGCTAATGAGAGCTACAACGGCTTGTACAAAATATTGGACGAAAAGGTAGCTAATCCTATCAATCGCATCAATGGCGTGGGCGCCGTGAGCATCAACGGCAGTCCTACTCGTGAAGTACAGGTGAATGTTGACCCGAAGAAATTAGAAGCCTACCGATTGACGGTTGAACAAATCGGCCAGATTATTGCACAGGAAAACGCTAATATTCCTGCGGGTGCCATTGACATAGGCTCTGAGCGTTTAGCCCTGCGCATTGAAGGCGAATTTGCAGAAAGCGACTTGTTGAAAAATACGGTAGTATCGCGTGTGAGCGACAAGATTGTCCTCCTGTCGGATATAGCTACGGTAAAAGATACCATCAAAACCATGACGGTAGAAGAAACTATTAATGGAGAGAAAGGCGTCCGTATTATTATCCAGAAGCAATCGGGCGCTAACTCCGTAGAAATAGCCAAGGCCATACAAAAGTTGTTACCCTCTCTCCGCAGCACCCTTCCACCTGATATTACATTGGAAGTATTGGTGGACACGTCCCAGTATATTACCAACAGTATCAACAGTCTTACCGAAACAGTAATGTACGCCTTTATTTTTGTGGTATTGGTGGTGCTGTTCTTTCTTGGCCGCTGGAGGGCAACCTTTATTATTGCGCTCACCATTCCCGTATCCTTGATGGCAAGTTTCGTTTACCTGCTCTTTATGGGAGGCTCTCTGAACATTATCTCACTGAGTTCGCTTTCCATTGCTATCGGAATGGTGGTTGACGATGCCATTGTGGTGTTGGAAAATATAGTGAAACACTTAGAGCGGGGAGCGCGCCCGAAAGATGCCGCCATTTATGCTACCAACGAGGTATGGTTAGCCGTAATAGCTACGACATTGACTGTGATAGCGGTATTTTTACCCTTAACCATGACCGGCGGTATAGCGGGTATTATGTTTAAACCCTTGGGCTGGATTGTATCCATAGTGATAATGGTATCGACCATTGCGGCTATTACCCTGACGCCTATGTTGTCGTCCAAGCTCTTGCAGTTTCAGGCTGCACATACTTACAAGGGCTTGGGTGTTATTTTCAAACCTATTGATAAATTTTTAGATAAGTTAGATGATGCTTACGCTGTTCTTTTGACCTGGGCCGTACGCCACCGCAGTGTAACGCTTATTACGGCTTTCCTTGTTTTCCTGTCAAGTCTGACCTTATTGACACAGGTACCTACGGAAATGTTTTCGATGTCCGATAACGGACAAATCTCAGCCACTGTGGAATTACCTATAGGCACTAATCTCGAACAAACAAAAGGCGTAGCTCACCGTTTAGGAAAGACTTTTAGGGAATTGTGCCCTGAAATCATTGCCTTATCTATCAGCGCAGGAGCCGATGACAGGGGCGGATTCGCTGCTTTAATGGGTAATTCGGGCGTGAATGCCATTACCTTTACGGGGGCAATGGAATCGTTTAACACACGTAAAAGGAAAGGCCAACGCGGTATGGAAGCCATAGCCGAAGTGATGCGCGCCGAAATTGCTAAATTGCCTGAGGTAACAAAATATGCCGTAATGCCCGGCGGCGGCCGTGGAGGCAGCATGATGTCGAGCGGCCTTGAAGTAAAGGTATTCGGATACGATTTCAAGGACTCGGAAAAAGCAGCCAAGGCCTTAGCCGACAGCATGAGAACCATACCCGGCCTGCGCGACGTTACGCTCAGCCGTGAAGAAATGCGGGTGGAACTTCAGGTGGATTTCGACCGTGAAAAATTAGCCCGATTTGGCTTGAATACCGTATCTGCCGCTATGTTTGTAAGTAACCGCATCAATGGTTTGACTGCCTCGAAATTCCGTGAACATGGCGAAGAATATGATATTGTTGTGCGATACGACGAAGCTTTCCGCACCTCTATAGAAGATATAGAAAATATTGTACTGTATAATAGTCTTGGCGACCCCGACCCCATACGGTTGCGGGAAGTAGCAAAAATAGTAGAACGTTTCAGTCCGCCGAAGATTGAACATGAAAACCGCCAACGGGTAATTACCGTATCGGCAGGCCTTTCCGAAGTTGCTTTGGGAACCGTAGCCGAGGCTACACAGACTAAAATTAACACTATGGATATTCCCGATGGCATTGATATAGTTCTTGCCGGATCGGTGCAAGATCAAAAAGATTCTTTTGCCGACCTGCTGACCTTGTTGGTCTTAATCGTTATTTTGGTATATATTGTGATGGCCACCCAGTTTGAATCCTTCCTTTCGCCTTTTATCATCATGCTATCCGTGCCTTTTGCGTTTACCGGAGTGTTTTTGGCGCTATGGCTGACCGGCACACCCTTGGGCATGATTGCCTTAATTGGCGCTATTATGCTGGTGGGTATTGTGGTGAAAAACGGTATTGTGATTGTGGACTTCACCAACCTGCAACGTGAGCGCGGACTATCCATCAATCAGGCGGTAATCACAGCCGGTAAATCGCGCCTGCGGCCGGTATTGATGACCTCCATAACCACCATTCTTGGTATGCTTCCCTTAGCCATAGGCGGCGGTGAGGGTTCTGAACTTTGGAAACCTATGGGTATTGCAGTAGTAGGCGGTTTGGTCTTTTCTACCTTATTAACCCTGTTAGTAGTTCCGGCTACCTATTCGGTATTCGGCAGGCGGCAACTGAAAAGAGAACGTAAAGATAACAGAATAGAAGTATAAAAATATGAAAGCAGTATTTATAGTATATGGGCAGGCATTGACAGAGCCTGTACAAAACATATTAGACATGGAAAGTATTCGCGGGTTTACCCGCTGGGATGAAACTTTCGGCAGAGGAAGCAATGCAGGGGAGCCGCACTACGGCTCCCACGCCTGGCCTTCAAAAAATTCCAGTATTCTTACCATTGTCGAAGATCATAAGGTAGAGGGCTTATTAGCGCGTTTGCGCCGCCTCAACGAACAGGCTGAGCAACAAGGCCTCAATGCTTATGTTTGGAATGTAGAAGGGGCGATGTGAGCGACCGATAATTAAAAAGGTTTAAAAGGTCATTTCCGCTAATTTCGCGCGTAGCTTGCCTACGCTGGCCATGCCGATAACTGCGCCGTGCTCGGCCACAGAGATGCGGCCGGTTTCTTCCGACACAATAATGACAAAAACATCGGTCTGTTCGCTGACGCCAACAGCCGCACGATGCCGCATGCCGTATTTAGCCGGAAGATTCGGATTTTCTGTAATGGGAAGCGTGCAACGGGCTGCCTTAATGCGGTTGTTCTCTATAATCAAAGCGCCATCGTGCAAAGGAGAGTTTTTGAAGAAAATATTTTTCAGCAATTGACTGCTCAAACGGGCATCTATAAGGTCGCCGGTTTCAACATAGATATCCAAGGACGATTGGCGGGTAATCAATATCAGCGCTCCGGTCTTCTGCTCCGCCATGTCGCGGCAAGCATTGGTAATGGCGTCAATGTCTAAACTTACCTTTGGCGTGCGTATAAAAAAGAGGGTACGTAAAAAGACTCCACGCTTTCCGTTAGGGTCGAAATAACGGCTGCTCAGGTGCAATAAGAATCTTCGTATCTCGGGCTGGAAGACAATAAACACCGCTAATACCCCTACACCCAGTACCTGTCCCAGAAGCGTACTCAACAACTCCATATTCAAAGCCCGCGCTAAGGTCCACAGCAAATACAAAACTACTATGCTAAAAAAAATACGAATAGCGGCAGTTCCTCTCATCAATTTGTAAACCTGATAAATAAGAATTGCTACCAGAAGGATATCAATAATATCAGTAAGCGTAACAGGTATAAAACTAAACATTGTCTGTTATTTAAACCACAAAGGTAAAGAAAATTTACGGATTTACAGATTTATTGACTTGCAGGTATTGGTAAAGTTTAACCATTTGCGCCGCTTCCGCCACATCATGTACCCGAAGTATGGAAGCGCCGTTCAACAAGGCCTGTAAATGCAAAGCGGAAGTAGCGCTCAGCGCATCTTCGGGAGTTATACCCAATGGATTATAAATCATCGACTTGCGAGAAATTCCTGCCAAAAGAGGCGCATTAAGTACCCTAAAATCTTTTAAACGGTTAAAAAGAAGATAATTTTGCTCCACCGTCTTGGCAAAACCAAAACCGGGATCAATTATCACTTGTCGTATGCCTGACCTCCGAAGATCCATCAACTTTTTACGCAGATAGGCAATCACTTCTTCTGCGGCATCTTTATAATCAGTCATTTGCTGCATGGTTTGCGGCGTTCCCCGCGTATGCATAACAACATAAGGCAAGTTGGTTGCAGCCACATAGGGAATCATTCGCCTGTCGGCTGCTCCGGCGGTTATATCGTTCACCATAAAAGCGCCGTAATGCTCATAAAGGTACTTCACTACACCGGCGCGAAAGGTGTCAAGCGATAGCATTAGCTTAGGGAAATTACGAATAATAGCTTTGAAAACCAAGGACAAACGGGCCTTTTCTGCTGCAGCGCTCACCACCGTAGCGCCCGGACGGGTAGAATATGCTCCAATATCCACAATATCAACGCCTTCCCGCAACATTTGCTCTATGCGCTGCAAGGCTTCATACTCATCGGCACAGCGGCTTTCGGCATAAAACGAATCGGGGGTCAGGTTTACAATTCCCATTACACGCGGCACCTCCAGTGAAAGTCGATGTTGGCCGCAAATTAAAACAGATGGTGTTACTTCCATGTTAAAAGCTTCCTAGTAAATCGTTGCAAGTTCGCATTTTTTTTTGTATTTTTGCCAAAATTTAGGTTATTTTTTGCATGTTTATTGTTTTAGAAGGACTTGACGGAGCAGGTAAGTCAACGCAGATGAGGTTGTTACAGAGTTTTTTAACAAAAAACAATGTGCAATCGGAATTGATGCACTTTCCACGATTCGATGCTCCGATTTTCGGCGAATTGATTGCCAAGTTTTTGCGTGGCGACTTGGGCGACATTCAAACGGTTGACCCCTATATTGTAGGGCTGCTTTTTGCCGGCGACCGCAATAACGCAGCGCCCATTATCCGCAGTTGGATTTCAGCAGGCAAGTGCGTACTGCTTGACCGCTATGTGTATTCCAATATTGCCTTTCAGTGCGCCAAGTTGCCTCCGACTGAACGACCGGCTTTACGGCAATGGATTCTGCAAATGGAATACGACTATTTCGGCATTCCGCAGCCTGACCTGACCCTTTTCTTAGATGTGCCTTTATCGCATGTAGAAGAAAAACTTAGCGAAGACCGCCAAGGCGAAGATCGTAGTTACCTGCAAGGGAAAAAAGACATTCATGAGGAAAGCCTCAACTTGCAGGAGCAGGTGCGCGCCGTGTATCTCGAACAATCGACGCAAGACCCTAAATTCCACGTCATCAATTGCGGCGATGGCTTCAAAATATTACCTGCATCATCTATTTTTGAAAAAATACAATCACACATTATACCTTTAATCTCATGAAAGCATTACGTATTACCAGCCGTGTCCTCTTAGGACTGTTATTTATCTTTTCGGGCTATGTAAAAGCCATAGACCCCATTGGTTCGGAACTTATTTTTATTGCCGATTTTCAGGCTTTTCACATGGAATTTTTTAGTCCCTTTGCCTTTATTATAGGCATCTTACTATCCACAGCCGAGTTGGCGCTTGGTTTCTGCCTGCTGATGGGACTACGAATGAACCTCACCGCTTGGGCTACGGCGGCATTTATGGGCTTTTTTACCGTATTCACGCTAATTCTAGCCATCTTCAATCCGGTAACCGACTGCGGCTGTTTCGGCGAAGCCATTAAAATGACCAACTGGGAAACTTTTTTCAAAAATGTTATTCTCGACATTTTTGTAGTTATCGTTTTTTTAGAACGAAAGAAATACCGTCCCTTGTCGAACTGCCGCAATGAATTTATTACCGGCGGCGCTTTTACCGTCTGTATGATATTGCTATCGGTGTATTGCCTGCGCCACCTGCCACTGATAGATTTCCTGCCTTACAAAGTCGGCGTGAACATCCAACAGGCGATGGAAATTCCCGAAGGCGCTCCGCAAGATGTTTATGAAACTACTTTAATTTATGAACATGCAACCGAAGGCCGCCGTACTTTTACCCTGCAAGATTACCCGCAAGATGATCCTTCATGGCAATTTGTGGAAACAATAAACGTGTTAAAGAAAGAAGGCTATCAACCGCCTATCGCCGATTTTAGCATTAATTCCAACGAATGGGAACACATCACTGATGAAATTCTGAGCTTGTCGGGTTATCTGTTTATGGTTACCATGCCTCATGCCGACAAAGCTTCTTTAAGTCATACAGACAAAATCAATGCTATCAACGAATATGTACTTCGTCATGACGGCATGTATTTCATTGGTCTTTCCGGTTCGGCTGCAGAAAAGGTAGAGCAATTTGTTGAACAAACCAGTGCCGAATATCCTATTTACTTTACCGATGAGAAACCGTTAAAAAGCATGGTCAGGTCGAATCCCGGACTGCTATTACTGCATAACGGCACCATTATCGCCAAATGGAGCCATAGTGATATACCAAGCATCAAAGCATTAGAAAGTAAATATCTTTCGAAAAATCCCGACAAATTGATTGCCGAGCATCAAACTTGGGAAAAACTTACTTCACAGTTATTAGTCGTTGTACTCTTTGTTATAATGATTATGTTGGCATACTGTTTCAGGAAATACGGCCCCAAGAAAGAATGTGATGCAAATTCACGAACACTATCCGCTTAAGGCGCAAAACACCTTTGGCTTTGATGTTAAAGCCCGCTACTACGCCGAGCCAAGCAGCTTAGAGGAATTAAAATCATTATTTTCCGACATTTTTTTTCGGGAACTGCCTTTGGTTGCACTCGGCGAAGGCAGCAACCTGCTTTTTTGCCGCGATTTCGAAGGCTTGGTGGTTCACCCGCGGTTCATGGAAATTACCTCAACCGCCTTGCCGAACAGTGAGGTAATGATTAGCGCAGGCGCAGGCGTAATATGGGACAGTCTGGTCGCTCATTGCGTTGCTCAGGCTTGGGGCGGTTTGGAAAATCTGAGCGGAATTCCCGGAACGGTGGGTGCCGCACCGATACAAAATATCGGAGCCTACGGCGCTGAAGTGAAGGATACCATTACCGAAGTAGAGGCTATACGTTTAGACAGTTTGGAAACTATTCGTTTCAGTAATGCCGACTGTGGTTTCGGCTATCGCGACAGCATTTTTAAGCAAGCGTGGAAAAACAAACTTTTAATTACTAAAGTAAGTTTTTGTCTCTCTACACAGTCCAAACTTAATATTCAATACGACAGCCTGTCTAAATTGTTGCAAGCTATGCCAAAAATCGGCATACAGGAAGTGCGTGAAACCGTTTTACAAATTCGTAAAGAAAAACTGCCTGATCCTGCTGAAATCGGCAATGCCGGAAGTTTCTTTAAAAATCCAACGGTTACTGAAGCTACAGCATTGGCGTTGCAAGCGCGTTATCCGCAACTAACGGTTTATCCGACAGGCAAAGGGCAGGCAAAAATTCCCGCAGGCTGGCTCATTGAGCAGTGCGGTTGGAAAGGCAAACAAAGAGGTCGGGTAGGCGTCCACAAGGCGCAGGCCTTAGTGTTAGTCAATTACGGCGGAGGCACAGGCGAAGAAATCTTGCAATTAGCTGCCGCTATCCAACAATCGGTCGCCGAACGCTTCAACATTGCATTAGAAATGGAAGTGAATGTGGTTTAAAACGTGAGGCATGAAGCGATTTGCATTTCTGCCGAAAAAAGCGTATATTTGTAGCAGAAAATTAAAATAGAAAATTATGGCAACAGTTAAAACAACTTATTTAGGAAATTTGCGCACCGAAGCGGAACATCTGCAATCGGGCAGCAAAATCATTACCGATGCACCTACCGACAATCGCGGGCATGGCGAGTTTTTTTCTCCTACCGATATATTTGCTGCTTCATACGCCAGCTGTGCATTGACCATTATCGGTATTGCTACGCAAACGCATGGCTTCAATATAGACGGCACAGTAGTAGAAACCACAAAGGTGATGGGCGACAATCCTCGGCGGATTGTAGAACTTATACAGCACTTCAAGTTTCCGCATAACAACTACAGCGAAAAGGAACTGCGAATTATCGAAGGGTCTATCAAGGCTTGTCCGGTAGCCAACAGCGTGTCGTCGGAAATAAAGATTACCCGAACTATGTCGTTTGGAGGCTAACAGGCCTTCAAACTCAAATCAAGGCTCTTAATTTGGTGGGTAAGGGCGCCTACGGAAATGAAATCAACCCCGCATTCGGCATAAGCGCGTAGGTTTTCCAAAGTAATACCGCCCGATGATTCTGTTTCATATTGCCCGTTGATTAAAGCAACGGCTTCCTTAGTCGCAGGAATGTCAAAATTGTCGAGCATGATGCGCTGCACCCCTCCTACCCGCATTACGGTGCGCACATCGTCGAGCGAACGCACTTCTACCTCAATGCCCAAGTTTCGGCCGCTGCGCTGCAGGTAATCCTGCGCTTTCCGAATAGCCGACTCTATGCTGCCTGCAAAATCAATATGATTATCTTTCAGAAGAATCATGTCGAACAAGCCCATGCGGTGGTTGCCGCCACCGCCGATTTTTACCGCTAATTTATCCAAAGCGCGCATGCCGGGCGTGGTTTTGCGCGTATCTATCACCTTTGTTTTTAAACCCTCCAATTGTGTAACATACACAGCAGTTTGCGTAGCTACGCCACTCATGCGTTGCATCACATTCAGCGACAACCGCTCGGCCTGCAATAAAGAAAGCACTTTTCCCGACACATAAAAGGCAATATCGCCAACGGCTACTTTAGCGCCATCTTCGAGTAATTGCTCCATTTGTAAATCGGCATCAATACGATGAAAAATCTGTCGGGCAATGGCTATGCCGGCAATTACGCCCTCTTGCTTTACCAGTAACTTCATTTTACCAAGGGCATCGGGCGAAATACAAGACAAGGAAGTGTGATCGCCGTCGCCGATATCTTCAGCTATAGCCAGCGAAATTAATTGGTCTATATAAGGCTGGTAATTCATTTATGAGTTATGTGTTATGCGCAATTGTTGGATTTTGGGTTTATTCCCCTCGTCAAGGCTTACAAACAAGGTAATACGGTAAGTAGATCCATTGGTAGTAGTCAAATTACCGATGGCATATTTCAGGTATTCCTTGCCGCTGCAATGTTTGATGGTGTAAGAACGAACCTCTCCATTGACATTGAAGAAATTCCTAATGACCTGCAAGGCCTGTTCCTTGCTGTACGTCTGTTCTTCACCCAGAATATTGCATTCTATAGCCTTGGCAAAATAGTCCGAAAAGGCTGCAAAATCCGTCTTACGCAGGGTTTCTGCTATGGGTTCAAACAAAGGCTTGCAATCAGTCTGTGCAGGCAAGGGCGCAAATAACAACAGACAGAGTATTAAATTGGTAAGTTTTTTCATAGCATAAGATTTTTGCAAATATAGTAAAAATATTTGGCATTAATATATAGGGTATGCAAATACAGTCTTCGGAGAAAGGGGGTTCTCAAAATTTTTCCTAACTTTGTACATTATGAAAATAACCTTGTTAGCCATAGGAAAAACCAATTTTGCCTACCTGCGCGAAGGCATTTTGTTGTATGTCGAACGTTTACAACATTATACATCTTTTGAATACAAGGAACTTCCCGATGTGCGCAATGCTAAAAACCTTTCTCAGGAACAATTAAAAGCTCAGGAGGGGGCATTGATTCTTCAAACCTTGGGCAGCAACGACGAATTGTTGCTATTAGATGAAAGTGGTCGGCAATTTTCATCTGTAGCCTTTGCCGGCTATCTCGAAAAGCGTTTATTGTATGCGCAAAAACCATTGGTAATAGTCATAGGCGGCGCTTTCGGATTTTCCGACAAACTATACCAAAGGGCTAATGATAAATTATCGCTTTCGCCCATGACTTTTTCTCATCAAATGGTGCGATTAATTGCAGTAGAGCAGCTTTATCGCGCATTTACCATCATTAAAGGCGAGGCCTATCATCATCGTTAATCATGAAAAACAAAACCCTTCTGCTATATGGTACATTAAGCGCGTCAGTTATTGCGGTGCTTGTTTTTGCGGCTTCTTTATTAGATTTTTCTGTTCCGGTGGTGAACAGGAAAACAATAGACCGCTGCAGTGAACTTATCAGCAAAAAACAGCAAGAGGTTAAAAACATAGCCTCAAATATTCATTCTCTTGCCGATTTTGAAGCCATCTCGACCGATAAAATCAGTCCGGACCTTGCCTTATTTATTTTTGAAGATGGCCAACTACGGCATTGGATAAACGATATTCCTGCCGATGAGGCCGAACTGCTTAAAATCGATACCTGTTTACAATATCAGAAAATCAATCACGGCTGGTACTTGGCCCGCAAATACCAGCGTGCCAAATTCGATGTGGTCGCAACCCTGCTTATTCAAACCTGTTATCCTTATACCAATCAATTTTTAATCGGTGAAATTAATTCCGCCTTAGGCTTTTCAAACGATATATCCATACTTCCGACCGACAGCCCTACCGGCAGCATGGTCTATGGTTTAGAGGATATACCCTTGTTCAAGATAACTTCGGCCGATCGCCATTCGCACTATAAGATCAATCTTCTTCTTCGTTGGATAGCTGTTGTACTCGCACTATGCAGCATTTTCTTTTTCTTTCTTTATACAAACAGTTCGCGATTAATCCTTGTATTTATTGCGCTCCTCATTGCGCTAAGAGCCTTATTATTTTTTGGCAATGATTTTTTTGCAGGCGAACTCCGTTTATTCTCTCCTAAAGTCTTTGCCGATTCCTGTTATCTTCATTCCTTAGGTTCGTTATTATTAGATGTGATTTTTGCTTTTCTGATTGTTAGCATGCTCTACCATTGGCGTAGAGTTTGGCGTGTACGCTATGCCCGATCCTCTTCTATGAGAAAATATATAAGCAGCGCTATTGCTTTTGCTGTTACGGCAATAACAATCTATCTGATTCATTATATTGTACGGTCGGTTTCCCTAAATTCCGTCATTGGCCTTGCTCTGCAACGGCTGCAGAGTTTAGATATATATTCGATTATTGCTTACATTATTTTTGGCTTTATGTACACCACCTTGTTCCTGATGATACATTTAAGTTTAAAAACATTCTGCCAAAAACAATACCACAGATGGATAAAAAGGGCTTTTTTCTTCTTCTTCCTCCTCTTAATGCCTGCCTACACCTTGTATGTTATTGCGCATTACAGACAACAGTTGGAGCAACACAAAACTGCTATTTTGGCATGTAAACTCATTTCGCATTACGAGCCTGTAATCACCACCTTTTCTCAAGAAAGCGGTTATCCTGAGTTGTTGCAAAGAAACAACTGTTCCGAAGTTTTCGCATGGCCACCTGCCTATTCTTTCGGAAAATATAGTAAGGAGCAACTGAGCAGTCGTATCGGCGAGTATGATTATCCTTTTCACTTCAAAGAACAATGGAAAGGCGCCTTGTCGCCTATGGTAGATAAGGAAAGCTTTAGGCATTTTTTCTACCATTTTGATGACGGCTGCACGGTGGTAATCACCAGGAGAAATGCTGATTTTTTTGCTTACACTGCGGCATTGTCCTATAACCTGCTTTTTTTTACTGTTTTTTTCATTCTGCTGCTTCGTATTACAAGAAGGCGCTTAGGTATCCGACCAAAAAATAAACTACGTAAGCGCATCACATTCACCCTGTTTTCCCTGCTTATTTTCTCTGTCTTGTTTGTAGGTGTGAGTAGTATCTTGCATACCATTGTCCTATACCGTTACCTTACCGACAGCAAGATGAACGACAGGCTTCAATTAGTATTGGCTTCTTTAGACCCTTACCTGCAAGATGTGCAAGTCGACAAGATTTATAATGACAAGGACTTAGCGCAAAGAGTAACCCGCATAGCTCGCGGATTGTTGCTTGATATTAATATGTACGATATCAACGGCAAATTAATTATATCATCACGCCCCGAAATTTTCACCAAGCACATACAAAGTTCTCGAATGAACACTGTCGCATTAACAGCGCTTCGACATAAAGGAACCATGCAATTTACGACAAATGAGCAGCTTGTAGCTAAATCCTACCTGTCGATTTACGCTCCTTACCATAATCAAAACGGCGAATTTGTTGCCTTCGTCAATTTACCTAATTTTTTAGATACAAAAAATATTACAAAAGACATCTATACCATTATCACTGCCTTTGCCAATCTGTATATTGTACTGATGATCATTGCCATATTCATGGGCTGGGCCTTGTCGAACCGATTAATCAGGCCATTGAGTATTCTTCAGCGCCACTTGCAAGGTCTCGACATTTTAGCCGCTCCCGATTATATTGATTATACTTCCGACGATGAAATCGGCGCTGTCGTGGCTGCTTACAATGAAATGCTTACCGTCCTTAATAAAAGCGCCAAGCAATTGGCTAAGAGCGAGCGCGAAAGCGCATGGCGGGAAATGGCGCAGCAAATCGCCCACGAGATTAAAAATCCGCTAACGCCCATGCGGTTGAGCCTGCAACACCTTGTTCGACTAAAGAAAGACAACCGTCCGGAGTGGAAAAAGCGCTTCGATGAGGTATCCAAAACCTTTCTTGAGCAAATTGATACCTTAACAAAAACCGCTTCGGAATTTTCTTCTTTTGCAAAAGTAAATAAGAGTACGCCCTCAATTATTGACCTAAAGATTATATTGCAAGAACAACAACCTTTATTCGACAGTTATCCTAATATTGACTATAGAGCTGATTTTGAGGTCGTAGAAGCCCCGATTAGCGCACATCATGAGCAAATAACGCGGGTATTAATGAATGTGCTGACTAACGCGGTGGAGGCGCTTGAAGAAAAGGAAGAAGGCATTGTCGTTGCCACCCTGCGGGAAAGCGAATCGCACTACTGTATTAGCATTGAAGACAACGGCCGAGGCATAGATGCCGAAATGGAGGCTCAGCTCTTTACGCCCAACTTTACGAGCAAGAAAAGCGGCAACGGATTGGGCTTATCCATCTGCCGCAATATTTTGGAAGACTATGGCGGTAGTATTAGCTATTCCCGCTCCTCTTTAGGCGGCGCCTGTTTTACGATTTGTTTGCCGAAGCAACCAAGCTGTTAACCGTAAACTAAAAATCGCATATCAATTCAACGATTGAACCTTTTAGCTTAAAAAGCATCTAATAACAAAAGAGCCCCGTCTCTATTCCTCCACCCTTATCCGTATGCCTTCGCTGTGGGTGGTGAATTCGGGGGCGTACATACATTGCAGAGAGGTGATGCCGTTCGAAAATTCACCCTGTTGCGTGGCAAACAAATCATATTCGAAGACATAAGTTCCTTTCGGCAAATAGGAAATAAAGAAATTGACCGCCGCATCGCGGACAGATTCATAATAACCCAAACCGCCCTGCCATTTATAACCCGACAAGGCGTTCAGCGGTTCAAAAGCAGCGGCACGCATGTCTTTCAGATGCACATACTCCAAATCGCGATCGGCGCGTATCTCCATGCGTACGGTAATTTTATCACCTACTTTTATCAAAGCATTCTGTTTAATTTCTTTCAATACAGGTCCGATGGGAGAATTGTTTTTCACAAACAACTGTTTTTTGATTTTCACTCCTGTCTCAGCCGATGTAATTTTGTCCAATTGTTCAAAATATTGCCAGTAAGCAGCGCCCCAAGCCACCGTTGCATTAGGATTATCCACCGTTATCTTAGCCATCTCCGACTTCACTTCTTCGCCCTTCCACGAGGTCTTAAAGTAACCTGTTCCAGCCTCCGGTCGGACAGCGTCCGCAGCGTAAGGGTCTATCTTTTTACCGCCTACAGTGATTTCGCAGAGTTGGTCATTACTGAGAATACTATACGAACTCGTCTGTTGGCCGCTTTGCGGAGCAGGAGTATGCAACAAGGCATACACTGCCTCGGCGGTAGCCTTGGTGGTCTTCCAATCGCTGGTTTGCTTCTGTTTTAGCAACCAGGTCTTCATATCATCTACCGCTTTTGCGTCATTGCCTGTTTCGTTGAACAGTTCGATAATCAGGGCTTGGGTTTCAATGGGCGCCTGATACCACCAGCCGCGGTTATCGTTACGCCAGTACATGCCCATCTCTTCGCTGTGCAAGGCTGTTTCGGTCAACGAGCGCTGTATCAATTGCGCCGTCTTAGCATCATCATAGCGGTGCAGCGCTAATGCCAGCATCGCTTTCATGTAATTATTCTGAGTTGTCCAGTAGCTTGCGGCCTGTGTTTTATAGAAATTCAGCGCCTCTTGCGCGGCCGCCGAAACAGGAAAATCTTTCAGGAAAAAACTGCGGGCATACAGGTAGTGCATGGCCAAATGCGTTAAATTATTGTCTTTCCTGTAATCTTTTTTGTTCTTTTCCGCTTGTTTTTTCAGTTCGGCAAAATCTTCCGCCAGTCGATCGTCTATATACTTAACGGCTTTTCTTAACATGTTCTCTGAGGCCTTAGTCGGCACATTCATCTTGCGCAGATGCCCGATACCTGCCACAATATGCTGCGTAATGTAACGGTCGTCGCGGCCGCCGCGGAACCATGGAAAGCCTCCATTGGAAACTTGCGCTTCTTCCAATTTACGCAGGACCGAAGACAGCTCGCTGCTCATGCGGTTCAGGTCGAACAACACAGCTATGCGCTGCTTGCGTTCGCTTTCATTATGCGCTGCACGCACCCAGGGCGTTTCTTCCAGCAACAATGCTTTCAACTCCTCATTCTTTTCTAAATTCGACCGTAGCGCATCGGGTTGATAGTTGCGCCAGATGTCAAACACCTGCTTGATTTTCGGGTCGCTGTTTACAATATGCGCTGCAATGCTATTGGCATAATAACGGGAAAAGACCTGCTCGGCGCATTCGTAAGGATATTCCATGATATAAGGCAGGGCTTGTACGGCATACCATGCGGGATTGGACGTAAACTCAATAGTGTAGGCATGATTTCTCAAAGTTTTGCTATTATTCTGCAAGAGTTTGGTAAACTCAAACGACTTGGTTTGCTTAGCATTTACAGGCAAGGGCAGGCTTTCGGTTACTAACATGCGGTTAGTCAATACAGGGATAGCGCTTTCTTCGCCATCGCTAAATCCGCTCTTTTCATCTCTTGCCACAATGCGGTAGGTAACGGCTTGCAAGCCATTCGGAATATATAGTTTCCATCTCAGCGATTTATTATCGGCGGCGTTTAAATCAATTATCGGCGTCAAGTCTTCCCCTTTGAGGATAAGGGATATCGGCCGCATGGTCAAAGCGTCAAAAAATTGAAGTTCGGTTTTTACCCTCAGCGATTGTTCGGAGATATTCGATAATTTGGCGCTAAAATAAAGGGTATCGTTCTCGCGGAAGAAACGCGGAGGATTGGTTACTACCATTAAATCTTTTTGAGTTACCAGTTCTTTGGTTACATTGCCGACTTTCAGGTCTTCCGTCCAAGCCAAACCCTGCATTTTCCAACGGGTTAAGGCTTCCGGAATAGTAAAGCCGATAACGGTTTCGCCCTTTTCGTTGGTTTTTATTTGCGGGTAGAAAAAGGCCGTTTCATTAAAATTTCGACGAATTTGTACGGATTGTTGTACATTTTCCTGTACGTTTTCTTGTATATTTTCTTGTACGATTTCTACCGAAGGAGATGTCTCAAAGAACCCTGCATCGTCGATGTATGATTTAACAGATTCCTCTGCCATTGGCGGTGCCGCAAGTCTTCTGACCATGATGTCGTCCCCTGCAGCTCTTGATCCATAAATTGCACCTTTAAGAGCGCCGCTAAAAGCATGTTGGTAATATCCACCTGACAACATCAACCTGTCATAAAAACGTTCGGGCATCGGAGCCCACGCATAATTCGATTGCATCGCCGTGCTTAGCCCTATACGGAAAGAGGTATTGGTAGTCCATGCCGACATGATGTATTTAACCGACCATGGGAAGAAGTTCCATGTATGCGGCGCAAAAACGTCTAAGGAAGCATCGTACATTGAGGCCAACAGCTCCGCCAACACCGCATCGCCCTTGTTGTCTTTAATGGTAAGGCGCCATTCTTCTTCCTGCCCTGGCAGCAATTTATCGCGAAATGTTGCCCATTCAACAGCTAATTTTTTATTATCATAAGGAACGTTAATAACTTGATGTCTTGCATACACACGGTTATCCTTTACAAAAAACATATCTATGCCAAAATTTCCACGATAGGATTCCAATACAGGAATTTCTATGACTTTCTGTTCGCTATTCAATGTTATATACTGACGTTTCGCCGCTTTGTCTTTTTCATTCACTTCGAGGAGTACCCTTACGTTTTTACAAGCGCTGCCCAGAGCCACCTTCACTGTTTCATTCGGTTGAGCAGAGGCGGACAAGACATTAAACCATGCAATTTCATTTGCAGGCACAGTCTTTTGCGCCGTAGAAAATCCTGTAAACATAGTAGAAGTTTCCACCGCTTGGCCAAAGGCGTCTTGGGTTTTCAACTCTACCAAATATTTTCCGAGTTTCCATTCTTTGGCGTTCACTGCATATTTATTGTTTTCCTGAGTATCGAACGACAAGGTATATACTGCTTGTTCCTTTTCCCAATCGGCAACATTGTCTTCGTTATCATAAACGCTATAAGGAAATATTTTTTCAAATTCCGCACGCGATAAAATAAATTGGTCGGGACGTTGCCAATTGCGGCTTTGCAATACACGCATCGGCTCCCGCAACTTCCATATAGTAAGCGTTCCCTGTGCCGCTTGCGGCTGTCCGTTCAAATTGGTAGTATTGATAGTAAGATTTTTCCATTCATCTATATTAATTTTTTCGGAAATGTCTGTTGAAAGTAAGAGCGATTGATAGCCCACAGCTACCGTTGTTTGGGCCTCATGTGTTTCGCCTGTGATATCGCTCACTGTGGCCGACACAGTGTAATGGAATACAGGCGCTTCTTTTTCGGCGATTGCTGCATCGGGCATAGCCTTAAACACGATGTCAAAAGAGCCGTCGGCCTTGGTTTCTATTATACCGTTGGCAATTTCCTGCGCGGGAGAAGAAGGCATGGAACCCCACCACCAGCGCCAGAAAGGATAGCGTGCCTGACGCATTACCCTGTAGCTCACCTTAGCTTCGCTGATAGCATTACCGGCGTAAGCCTTCGCCAATCCGCTTACGGTAAGTTCTTCGTTTAAGCGGTAGCTGCCTGCCACCGATGCAAAACTTACTTCAAACTTCGGACGTTTGTACTCCTCTACCTGAAAAGCAACAGAACCGCCGGCCTTTTGCGCCTGAATCCTCATTTGGCCGGTTAGTCCGATAGTCGGAATAACAAAACTTCCGGCAAAAGACCCAAATTCATTGCTCTCCACCTCCTGCTCCGCTACTTTTTCATAGTTCACATTATAGAAAATAATTTTTTGTTTGTAATTTTTTACGATTTCCGTCTTTTCCGACTGCTCGTTAATCAGCATTACAAGCCCTTTGAAATATACCGTTTGTCCGGGACGGTATATCGCGCGGTCGGTGAAAAAGGTAGTAGTATATCTGTCGGCTACATCGTGCTCCCCGTACAAGATCAAATTATCGGCTTGCACATAATGGTCGTTCCCCAGCGTAGCCAATAAACCTAAAGAAAGGTAAGTATTCGTAGTCGGCAGGGTAACTATGCCTTCCGAGTTGGCAGTTAAAGCATCGCGAACAAGTACCTCGTAACGGCGGGTAGTATAATTATAGTTGCGGGAAAATGTTTGTATTTCTACTCCCCGCAGCGGCTGTCCGCTTTCGCGATGCAAGGCCATTACTTCCACTGCTCCTTGAGATTTATTTTGCCGCACAAGGCTAATATTGGTCGCCCACAATTTATTTTCTTTCCACAGCATGGATTTATCGGTAAAAGCACCATCTATGGAACTTTGTATAACATAATAACCCTCCTTTAGTTCAGGTAAGGCTAATTCTACGGTATGTTTTTGGTAATCGCCAAGGTCGGGCAATTCCACGCTCCATGTATGCAGGGCTTTTAACTTAGCATAATAAGTATCCTGATTCTCTGTTCTCTGCCATTCCATAGCTTCTTTGTAGTCCAATGCTGCTATTCTGAAAAATATTTTTTTGACGTTTTGGTATTGAAGGCTTGCTAAAACAGGCTTATTGGGCAAGACGGCATTATCCATTGTAAGGGTAATTTCCGGTTGTTCTATTTCCGATTTCAAAGCCCGACAACTCTCCGCGCCAAAACTTTTAGGGAATCGCGCCATTGCTTTCTCAAGCAAGGCCATAGCCTCTTTTTTCTTCCATTGTACTGTCGGTTTGGTAAAAGGATCGTAAACTTCGCCCTGCTCCTTATACCGTTTAGCCATGCGGTATAAAACTTCAGTAGAAGAAATATGATGTGAATACCGATTGTCTAAGTCTTGTAAGGCGGCTATGTATAAACTGTCTTTATTGGATAGAGCAGTGTGCTTGTAAACCATATCTAACCGCTGTAAATCGGCATCTATCAAAGCTGTGGGGTCGGCGTCCGCTAAATGAAAGGTTATAATTTGTTGCAGGTATTTTAAGGCTTGGTAGTTAAAGGATACAGTATCGCTTGTTGTTATTTTTAAGGAAGAAAAAAACGGCGCCGATGCAAAATACTCTTCTTTATTAACTAAGAATTGTTCTGTCGGTTGAAGTAAATTTGCTTCATTGTTATTATAAAACTCTACAGCGCGAAAAGCCAGAAAATCAAAGAGCGTAGGACGATATTTTTCCGAATCTTTTTGCTTGTCTAATATTACCTTGTAATCGTTGATATTAATTTTCTGTAAAGCATTTATATTGTCTAAAGAGGCGGCGTAATGCGCTTCGCATTTAGCGACTATCAAGCGTAAATCCCATGTGCGAATATCTTCGGGCTGCACCTCTACGGCCGTGCGGTTATTAAAAATCCAGCGGTTATTCTGATAATAATTCCAATATTGTTCGGCGACAATAGAGTGCAAGATATTTTTTGTCGGAACAGTTGTTGCAGGAAGCAATACTTCTAATTCTTCTATGATTTTCACCAGTGCTTCTTCCTCATACATCTTCTTCAATTGCATACGGTAGAGGCAAGCTTTTACGAATTGCGAATGGTTGTCCTGCACGCGCGATTCATTGTATATCTGTTCCACTATAGTCAGCGCCGACTGTGGCTGAGCAGTATTCATTTGGTCGTCGATTTGCTGCCATTCCTTGGCATAATCTTTTTGCGCCCAAAGGCCAAGGGAGGCCATACATAAGGCTATTGCAACAAGTAATTTTTTCATTGTCGTATAAAAATTAAAAATAAACAAAAGTGGCGATAACTCATCTTTGCACCCACCAACGGGCGCGCAATTTTTGTGCCATGCGCCTTACAGGTGCTGTGTAGCGTTCAATTTTTTCGGCATAAATATCACTGATTTTTATCAAGATGCCTGTTTCCTCTACTCCTCCGAAACCGGGATTAACCGCAGTTCCGAATACCTTCATCGAAGGCGAAAGTTTCATATAAGAATTAATTAAGGGAGGAAGATTTTCACCCATGGCGCGTAATTCTCTCAGCAAAATGCGGTAATCTTCTTTATAATCGACCCCGACAAGCACTTTCTGCATCTGTTCTTCATCTATATTGGTTTCCAAAGGATAGATGGGCCTAACCAATTTATCGTGGTCGGCAAAATGTTTGCGAAGGAAATACAGTAACAAATTACGGGCTTCGGTATTATAGGAGACGTACATGGTTACCTTTCCGAAAAAATAATTCACTTCGGGGTAGCGCAGCACCAAAGCGCCGAGTCCGTCCCAGAGGTTATCGAGGGCATACAGCCCTTTACTGTGCAGGCGGGTACTTTGGTAATTCGGCTGAACAAAAGAACGCCCCAGTTCAATGGTTCTCGGCAGGTATTTATCGGAGAATTTGTCGGAAAAAGTAAATAATTCCGAAGTAGCCAACTCTTCTTCTTTCACTACGCCTGCATAAATATAACGATAGCCGCCCAATATTTCTTTAGCCCTCGGATCCCATACGATTAATTGTTTGTATGGATTTTCGTTGGTGTCGAAGGCATCAATATCCATGCTTTTACCGGTACCGCCGCCTGCAGCACGGAAGGAAATTTCGCGCAAGCGCCCGATTTCGTGCATCACATTGGGCGAATCGTGGGCTGTTATCACATAAAGTTTATTACTGCCATTGTTGGTATAGCGGACAAATTTTTCGGGAGTTAATTCCTGTCTCAATATTTTTCTGTCTATAGGGGCAATTACGGCTTCCATATTATCTTGGTTTTAATGCATAAGCTTTTTCACGTATCACTTTTGTCCACTCTTCTACAGTTCTGCTCTTATCAAAGGTTTGATAAGGTATAGGCTCTCCGAAATAAACATTATAATGCGCTTTTTTCTGTTTAAAAAGTTCATTGGGCAAATAAAACATTTCAATATTGGCCTTTATTCCCAAGAATTTCCGAAAATTCGCCAAACGGTAAAAGAAATTGGAATTACGTCCGTCGAAATAAACAGGAACAATGTCGCGGCGATAATGTATGGCTTTGTGTAGAAAGTTGCGTTTCCATGGTAAATCGGTAATTTCTCCCTTAATTCGGCGGGAGCAGAGGCCGGCAGGAAAGTTCAATACCTGCGTGTCCTCGGCGGCATACACTTCTTCTATTTTTCCTGCGTAAGTTGTTGATTGGCGGCCATGCTTATTCACCGGCACAAACAAGGGGTCGAACGATTTGATGTTCAACAGCAGGTCGTTCACTATAAAACGAATATGTTCAAAACGGGCGCCGATAGCGCTCATCAGAACCAAACCGTCAAAAGCGCCTAAGGGGTGATTCGAGGCAAAAACATAACGGCCGACGGCAGGAATAGCCTCTAAACCATGAGTAGCGTAAGAGATCTGAAAATGCTCGTAGATAATGCCGTTCACAAAGCCTATGCCTTGACGGGGGCCATAAGTATGTATGATGTAGTTTATCTCGTCCTGATGCACCACCCGCTTGATATAGTTACGCACAAAGCGCGGAATCCATTTCAGCAAGGCAGGATTTTTAGATGCTATAAGCTTGTCAACATCTACAAAAACAGGTATATTCGATTGGTCTTCCACTTCGGTAAATTATTGTTTATCTTGCAAATTTAGGTAAAAATAATTATCTTTGCAAGTTTTAATGAAGAAATATTTTATATGAGCGACAATAGTATATTAGTTAAGTTAGAGGGACTTACAGAAAAATACCAACAAATTAGCGAACAAATCTCCGACCCGAATATAATGGCGGATATGAAACGCTATATAGCTCTTAATAAAGAATATAAGGAGCTTGAACCCATTGTGGCCGCCTGTGCCAAATACAAGATGATGCTGAACCATCTTTCATCAGCCAAAGAAATTTTGACAACTGAAAAAGACGAAGAACTGCGCGAAATGGCTAAAGCAGAAATAGACAGTTTAGAAGTAGAAATTCCTGTTTTAGAAGAAGAAATTAAATTATTGTTAATTCCGGCCGACCCGCAAGATAGCAAGAACGCTATTTTGGAAATCCGTGCCGGCACAGGCGGCGATGAAGCCTCTATTTTTGCAGGCGATTTGTTCCGTATGTACAACAAATTTGCCGAGAAAAAGGGTTGGAAAATTGAAGTAAATACCACATCGGAAGGAACGGTTGGCGGATTTAAGGAAGTTATTTGCGAGGTGAAGGGCAACGGGGTTTACGGCGTACTGAAATACGAAAGCGGCGTGCATCGCGTACAGCGCGTGCCGCAAACCGAAACACAGGGACGAGTGCATACCTCTGCCGCTTCGGTAGCCGTGTTGCCCGAAGCCGATGAGTTCGACGTGGAACTGAATATGAACGATGTGCGCAAAGACACGTTTTGCTCCTCCGGCCCCGGCGGACAGTCAGTCAACACTACTTACTCAGCTATCCGCCTGACCCATATTCCCTCCGGTATTGTGGTGCAATGTCAGGACGAAAAATCACAGATCAAGAACTTCGATAAAGCTTTGGTAGAATTACGTACGCGATTGTACAATTTGGAGTACGAAAAATACCTGAACGATATTTCGAGTAAGCGCAAGACCATGGTATCCACCGGCGACCGTTCCGCTAAAATCCGCACCTACAACTACCCGCAAAGCCGCGTTACCGACCATCGGATCAACTACACCATGTACAACCTTCCGGTCTTTATGGACGGCGACATTCAGGACGTGATAGATCAACTGCAAGTAGCCGAAAACGCCGAGCGGCTGAAGGAGGGGGAACAGTAGGGTAATTATGAATAATGGACTGTTTACGATTGAATGTTTAAAGTTCAAAGAGACACCAACCGTCCATCAAATCACTTATCTGTCAGTTTCTCCTTGAGCAAGGTGATAATGTCTTCCTTATCAACTAAGATTTTTTGAAATTGATGAATGTCCTCTTCTAATCTGTGAACACGTTGCAGCAAGGAAACAGTATCGTATTGATTTGGATTGTAGTCTCTTACAATAATGCTATTGTCGGAATGCCTGTCCACGTCAGGGTGGGTGATTTTTAAGGAACTTACACCCAGCACTTCGGCAATTTGCAACAATCGCAAGTAGGATATATTGGTTTGTCCCCGCTCAATCTTAGAATAAGCTGTAATAGAGATCCCCAGATCAATAGCCATATTTTCCTGGGTTAATTCTTTGTCCATTCGTAACAACCTTATACGGTCGCCCAATTTTTTCAGAATTTTTTTATCCATTTCCATACTGCAAAAATCGGGCATTTAAAAATAAAAAATAAGAACTAAAAGTTGCATAATATAAATTTATGGTTTATATTTGCATCGGATTTTAAACTTTTGGTTATTATCAATACAACCTAAGTATTATAAAAGGTTGTTAGTGTTTAAAAAACGCGTTGGTCTTTAAATTTTTGTTTTGGGTGTTGACTGTGGCGGTATGAGGTGGATTGAGAAACTACACAACAAGTCTTTTTAAGGTGGTTAAAGAAATACGTACTTGTTCTTATACCGTCACAAACATCCTGACTATCCAACAAATTATGCCTGAAATGACTAAGGTAGCCGGAATGGTAATAATCCAGGCCGCCACTATGTTTGCTGCTGTCCCCCAACGCACGGAAGCAAATCCTTTAGTAACGCCTACGCCTATGATAGAACCGGTAATGGTATGCGTAGTGCTTACCGGAATACCGGCAACAGCTGTACCGATTAAGGTTATAGCACCGGAAGTTTCGGCGCAAAATCCCTGAAAGGGCTTTATACTTGCCAAGCCATCGCCCAGCGTTTTAATCACCTTATGGCCGCCGACAAGCGTGCCTAAGGAGATGGTCGTGTAACAGGTGAAAACAACCCATTCGGGGATATGAAATTCGCCTCCTAAAAATCCGCCGCTGAATAATAATATGGCAATAATTCCCATGGTTTTTTGTGCATCGTTTCCCCCATGCCCCAAACTAAAAACAGCCGATGAGAGCAATTGTAATCCCTGAAAAAGTTTGTCGGTTTTAAAGGGATTGGAGCGTTTAAATAACCACATCATCAAGCACATCAATAAAAATCCCAGTACTAATCCTATGACAGGAGACAGCACTATGAATAAAGCTATTTTTAAGATACCGCTCCACACTAAGGCTTGTGTGCCGTGTACAAACAAAGCCGAGCCAACCAATCCGCCGATAAGGGCGTGCGATACACTAATGGGCAGGCCTCTCATTGTACAAATATAAACCCAAATTACAGCGCCTATCAAAGCAGAAAGAATCATATATACATCAGTAAATTGAGGCAATACAATGCCTTGTCCTACGGTATTGGCCACGGTAACGCTAAAAAGAAAATAGGCGGCAAAGTTCCAAAAAGCAGCCCACAGTACAGCCACAAAAGGAGAAAGTACTCGCGAAGCAACAATAGTGGCTATAGAATTAGCAGCATCGTTCATTCCGTTAAGAAAATCGAAAATCAATGCAATGGCAATGCCTATAATAACAAGTGTAAGCATACAAGGGGGTTAAGCGAATTTTACAATAATACGACGGATAATATTACCCACATCATGGGCGCAGTCGGTAAGCTCTTCCAAATTCGTTACAATCTCTTTTTGTTTCAGAAGGGGCATTGCTTTTTCAACAAGAGACAAAATATGTACAACCGACAGTTCGTATAGATCATCGCATTCATGTTCAATTACCTTAATACGCCTACATTGTTCAAGTACTTTTTGGGTGTTTTTTCGGATAGTTTCCAGATTACTAAGTATATCGCATAATATTTGGGCAGCTTCTACAGCAAAGTCAGCTATCTGAACCATGTGTTGCGTAATAGGACAGGGTTGGTACATTACAATCTTTTTACCTGTACCGTTAATAATATCCAAAAAGGAATCGGCATTTGACGTAAGCGATTGGATATCATCACGCTCAAAGGGCGTAACAAAACTTCTGTTGATTTCATCATAAATTGTTGCAGCTATGGTATCCCCCTTTGTTTCTACAATTTTGATTTCGCGATAAAGCAATTTTTGTTTTTCTACATCGGGTTCCCTGACTTGTTCGGCTAACAGTTTTGCGGCGGTTAACAGGTATTCACCTTGTTGCTTAAATAACGGAAAGAATTTACGCTCTTTAACAACAAATAGTTGCAAGAAATTATCAATTTTCATAGGTTCTTGGTATTTTGTAACAAAAATAACACAAGTATGTTAAGTAAATGTAAACTTTTTATTAAGAAAACATAATGCATTAATTATCAGCACTGAAATTCTTGTTTTTATATTTTTTTTGGCTGTTTCGTATATTTTTTCTATCTTTGCAGCCCTTTTTAAAAATAGTTATTAACAAAAAAACAAAGTTATGTTGAAACATTACGAAACCGTTTTCATTGCAACTCCCGTTTTATCTGACAGCCAGATAAAGGAAGCGGTAAAAAAGTATCGTGACATCATTACCGAAAACGGCGGTGAAATTGTGCACGAAGAAAACTGGGGTTTGAAAAAGCTGGCCTACCCCATTCAAAAGAAAACTACCGGGTTTTACAATTTGATTGAATTCAAAGCCAATCCGGAATTTATTGCTAAATTAGATATTCAGTATCGTCGCGACGAGCGGATAATACGGTATCTGGTTTTTTCTATGGACAAACATGCCATAGAGTATGCCGAGAAGCGCCGCAGTAACAAAACCGAAAACAAAAAAGGAGAGTAAGCCATGAGTATGAATGTTCAAATGTCAAGCAATAACGAAATTCGTTACCTCAATCCGCCTACAGTAGATGTGAAAAAGAAGAAATACTGCCGTTTCAAAAAGGCCGGTATTAAGTATATTGATTATAAGGACGCGGAGTTCTTGAAAAAATTCCTCAACGAACAGGGTAAGATATTGCCCCGCCGTTTAACAGGTACTTCTTTGAAGTTCCAGCACAAGGTGTCGCAAGCTATTAAACGCGCCCGCCACTTGGCCTTGTTGCCTTATGTAACCGATTTGCTCAAATAGTAAAAGGAGAACGATTATGGAAATTATCTTGAAACAAGACGTTGCCCACTTGGGGCACAAAGACGATATAGTAACTGTACGCAACGGTTATGCCACCAACTATCTTATTCCAAAAGGTTATGCTACCTTGGCTACCGAATCGGCTAAAAAAATGCACGCTGAGAACATGAAACAACGCGCTCACAAAGAAGTGAAGCGTCATGAAGAGGCTGTAGCTTTAGCTGCAAAAATAGAAGGCGTTACTGTAAATGTACCGGCTAAGGTAAGCAGCACCGGTAAAATATTCGGTTCGGTGAACAATATTCAAATTGCAGAAGTTTTAGCCGCTACTACCGGTTTTGAAATCGACCGCCGAAATATCACTATCGTAGGCGGCACCGACCACGTAAAAGAAGTTGGTACTTACGAGGCCGACGTGAAGATTTACAAAGATGTGAAGGCTCGCTTCAAATTTGAAGTTGTGGGCGAATAGTATCTGCGAATTATAGCTGAATGTAAACAAAGAGAGCGCTGATAGGCGCTCTCTTTTGCATTTATCAATCCTTATAAAATCGTGGACTAAAAGGAGAAAGTCAAACCAAATTCCAGACCGCTATCTAAGGCCAAGGCGAACCTGTTTCTTGAATTACCATAGTCGGAATAGCCTATGCCGCCGATGGAAGCGTTAATGGCAAAACGCTCGCTTACATTGTAAGAAACAGCAGGTATAACGCCGATAGTGAAAATGTGAACAGCTTTCTGATCTTTTATTTTAGAGGAAGCGTAACTTAAACCGCCATCAAGGTATAAACTGAATTTTTCAATTTTCAGAGCATAGTAACGAATATACGGCTTAACACCCCACAAGATAGCATTGGAGCTGTTTCCGCCTCCAAAATCCTTGTTGACATAATTAAAACCTACGCCAAGACCAACAGCCCAGTTATTCGAAATAAAATAACCGAGTTCGGGAGCAATACCAAACATAGTAGTACTGGTGCTGCCGCTTTTGTCAAAAGCAATACCGGTAATACATTCTGTTTCCTCGGATCCCATTGGAACAGAAATTCCGCTAAGTCCTACATAAAAGGTTCCTTCTTGTGCCGAAACACTACTTGCCATAATAACGGCAACTACAATTAACAATGTTTTTTTCATAATTTTTAGTTTTTAAGAATGTTTATTTTTTGGTTATTTGGAACAAAACTACATAATAAAAGAAAACAGGCTGCTTTCCGAAAGAAATCAGCCTGTTTAAAATTGCTTAATTGTTTAGAAAAAGATAGTAAAACCACAGCCTAATCCTAATGAGGTCTTATAACCTTCTTTGAAAGGAACTTCCAAAACCAACTTAGGGTCAATGGCAATATGCTTGTTCAGGAATAAAGCATAACCCAACTCGCCGATTATGCCAAATACGCTCACGTTACCAGACATCATATAACCTTCAAGACTAATATAATTCAGAGTTCCTAAGGCATTCAAATAAAGACCGTTGGTAATAAAATAACCAATACCTGCTTGCAGGCCTAAAGTTGTGGCGAAATCTTTTACGTGCTGAAGGCCAACTCCTGCCAAAATAGGTAATTTATCGGCAATAAAGTACCCGCCACGTACAACCAAGCTAAGGTTGAAATCGTCAGTAAATTGAACCTCCAAGCCGGTTATACTGGTTTGAAACATCAAACTGCCGGCAGAAAGACTTTCCTCTTGCGCACGTACAGTTGAAAAAGCAATTACGCTTACACAAGCTAATAATAAAAGTTTTTTCATAGTTTTTTAATTTAGTTTAAAAAGATTTTAAAATAACATTTGCAAATGTATTACAAAAATTTGAGACGTACAAATTTTAAGAAATTATTTTTTTAACCTAATAAGTTGCCTTTTAGCACTATTTTATGTATTAAAGGCGTAGTAAAAGCGTAGGGCATAAATTCATAATTGGGAATAGGCGTAGTGATAAATACATTAGCCGCCTTTCCCCGAGAAATACTGCCGTGGGTATCGCTGATGCCCATAGCATAAGCGCCGTTAATGGTGGCAGCATTAATAGCTTCTTCGGGAGTCATTTTCATTTGTATGCAGGCTAAGGACAGCATAAACTTCATATCGCCGGCAGGCGAAGAGCCGGGGTTGTAGTTAGAAGCAATGGCTACCGACAATCCGGCGTTAATCATGGCGCGGACAGGGGGGTAAGGGACTGCCAGAAAGAAGTTAGAACCGGGCAACAAGGTCGGCATGGTCTCGGAATGCAACAAACATTTGATTTCCTCCTTGCCCGTGTAATCCAAGTGGTCCACCGACAAAGCGCCGTATTTTACGCCGGTTTGAATACCGCCGGAATAAGCCATCTGATTGGCATGAATTTTAGGCAGCAGCCCGTAATGAAGTCCGGCCATCAGCAGGCGTTCCGTATCTTCAGTGGTAAAAAATCCCTGTTCGCAGAAAACATCAATGTAGTCGGCCAATTCTTCTGCGGCTATTTGCGGAAGCATTTCATTAATAATAAGGTCAACATACTCGCTTTGCCTGCCCTTATATTCAGTCGGAACGGCGTGCGCTCCTAAGAAAGTAGCCTTAATAGTAAGCGGAGTATCGGCTTTCAGGCGGCGAATAACCCGCAGCATCTTTAATTCATCTTCGGTATTAAGGCCGTAGCCGCTTTTGATTTCCACAGCTCCGGTGCCGAAGCGCATAATTTCGTTGATGCGTCCCAAGGCCTGAGCATACAGTTCGTCTTCGGAAGTGCGATGCAGCAGTTGGGCTGAGTTCAAAATGCCGCCGCCGCGTTTTGCGATTTCTTCATAGCTAAGACCGCGTATCTTGTCAATGTATTCTATTTCGCGGCTGCCGGCATATACGATATGCGTGTGCGAGTCGCAAAACGAAGGGAAGACCATGCCGCCGACTGCATCTATAATATCAGTATTGTCGTCCGCTTTCGGCATTTGTTCCATCGGGCCGAAATCTTTAATCAGCTCGTCTTCTATAAGCAGGAAGGCGTTATCAATGCAAGTCAGTTGTCCCATATCTGCCCCGCAAACCTTCACACGCGGCGCTTCTTCCACCTGCACTAACTTTTTAATATTTTTAATAATCAACATATACCTTATGAATAAAATTTAAACTTTGATTGCTTCGTTCCTCGCAATGACGATTGAACCTTGAACTATTTTACACAGGCTAATGCTGCCACGCTCACCCTGCACCCTTCGATATTGATCAAGTGTTGTGCGCAGGCTTCAATGGTAGCGCCCGTGGTAATCACATCGTCCACCAAAAGTACGTGTTTGCCTTGCAGCGCACTTGGGCGCTTAACCGCGAACACCTCTGCTACATTGCGCCAACGGTCTAATCGGCTTTTGCGGGTTTGGGTGGCGGTAAACTCATGGCGGCAAACCGACTGTGTATCCAAATTCCAGCCTGTAGCCTCGGCAATGCCGATGGCTATTTGCTCACTTTGGTTATAGCCTCTGCGACGCTGTTTCTTCGGGTGTAAAGGTACAGGGATAACCGTATCGACCGTTTGGTATAAGGCAGCCGATTTTAATTCTAAACCTAAACGGCGGCCGAGTTCTATGCCTATATATTTTTTGCCCTTATATTTCAATTTATGTAAAAGATGCCGATAGCGGCTGCCCTTATTAAAGAAAAACAGGGCGCACACATGCTCTAATCTTATTTTCCCCCAGAATAATTGCTCTATGCTATTTCCCGCTTCTTTCCAATAGTCGGTGCGCGGCAGATGATAAAGGCAGTGAAGGCACAAAACCTCTTCGTGTCGGTGCAGCGATGCTCCGCAGGCCTCACACAAACGAGGGTAAAGCAGTGCGATAAATTGTTGTATAATGCGTTTCAAAAACACAAAACGAAGATAATTATTTTTATTTACCGTTTTTTTTGTCTTTTACCCAAACCTGCCGTTCAAATGCCTGGTCAAGCGAAATCAGCGATTCTGTTTTCTGAACATTGGGAATATGTTGAATCGTATTTACCAAAATATCCATTAAATGTTCATGGTCGCGGCAGTAAATCTTCAGCAATAACTCATAAGAGCCGGTTACAAAATGGCACTCTACTACCTCCGAAATAGCTCTTAATGCCTCTACTGTTGCCGTGTATTTATTACATTCACTAACATGCACGCCAACAAAGGCGCATACGTCTAAACCCAAGGTTTTAGGTTTTACCAAAAGGCGGGAACCGGTAATGATGCCGGCCTCTTCCATTTTCTTTACACGTTGATGAATAGCCGCCCCGGAAATTCCACATTCTCTGGCTATTTCCAAAAAGGGCATACGCGCATTTTTTATCAAAAAACCAAGGATTTTCTGGTCTAAACTATCGATGTGATACGGTGTCATAATTTATTCTTACTATTTTAAAAACATCTGCAAATTTAACAAATAATCTGAAAGTGATAAAAAATATAATTGAAAATAAATCTTATAGGATTTTTATGTTGCTGATTTTCAGTTAATTAATATTTTTAAGTATTTTTTTGAGACTTAATTAGTTGAAATTCTTTTGGATATTGAGAAAATAGTTGTATCTTTGCAGTTCTATTCTTCTTTAAAAGAATGCGCTATAATTAAAACGAATTTTTTCATATTTAAAACAAAACAACTATGACAAAAGCAGACATTGTAAATGACATCGCCAAACAAACCGGCATGGAAAAAGTAGCCGTACAAAAAATGGTAGAATGTTTTATGGATTCTATTAAAGGCGCCTTAGCTAGCGACAAGAATGTTTACCTTCGTGGTTTTGGCAGCTTCATTGTTAAGAAACGTGCTAAGAAGACAGCCCGGAACATTTCGAAAAACACTACTATCGTTATTCCCGAGCATTTCATTCCTGCGTTCAAACCTGCTAAGGTTTTCATGAATAAAGTAAAAAACAACGTAAAGAAATAATCTAATTACTTTATATATGCCGAGCGGAAAGAAAAGAAAAAGACACAAAATGGCTACGCACAAACGTAAAAAACGTTTGCGTAAGAACAGGCACAAAAAGAAAAAGTAGCCTTTTTTGGGTAACGTAAAATTGACTAAACCTAAAGAATCGTTAAGAATCTTTGGGTTTAGTTTGTTTCTGAGTGTATAGATGGAAAAAGAATTAGTAATAGACGTTTCGTCAAGCGAAATAACTGTAGCTCTATTAGAAGATAAGGTATTAGTTGAGTTAAACACCGATTATTCTACCTCTCATTATTCTGTAGGCGATATTTTTTTGGGTAAAGTTACCCGCCTTATGCCGGCCTTAAATTCGGCCTTTGTTGATATCGGCGATGATAAAGATGCTTTTGTGCATTATCTTGACCTTGGCATCAACTTTAAAAAACAAAACCAGCTTACGCAGCAATTAATTATCGGAAAGGCCAATAAAGAAGACTTTGCTGCTATGCCCAAGGTGGGCGGACTGGGAAAAGAAGGACAAATAAGCGATGTGCTTCACCCCGGGCAGGAAATATTGGTGCAGGTTGTTAAAGAACCTATTTCTACTAAAGGCGCCCGTGTAACCGGAGAAATTTCTATTGCCGGCCGAAATATGGTCTTAATTCCCTTTGCCAGCAAGGTGCATATTTCCCAAAAAATCAGCTCCCGCGAAGAACGCGGGCGACTTGAACGTTTGATGATCAGCATACTGCCGCCTAATTACGGCGTGGTGGTGCGCACGGTAGCCGAGGGTAAAAAAACAGCTACCTTAGTACCCGAATTAGAGGCCTTGGTGAAGCGCTGGAATATTTGTTGCGACAAGATGTATAAGAGCAATGCGCCTCAACTGCTGTTGAGGGAACTGAACCGCACCTCAACCATTCTGCGCGATGTACTGAGCGAGTCGTTTAATTCTGTTTATGTGAACGACGAAACGGTGTTTCGGGAAATGCAGGAATATGTTGCGGGAATAGCCCCTGAACATGAAAAAATCGTTAAGCTGTATAATGGAAATACGCCGATTTTCGACTATTTTAATGTGTCGAAACAAATACGTTCCTCCTTTGGCAGGTTAGTGCCGCTGAAACAAGGCGCTTACTTAATTGTGGAACACACCGAAGCCCTTCATGTTATTGATGTGAATAGCGGGGTAAGGCTGAAGAATGCCAAAGACCAGGAGCAACATGCGCTCAATGTGAATCTGACCGCTGCCGAAATGATAGCGCGTCAGCTCCGCCTGCGCGATATGGGCGGCATCTTAGTGGTCGATTTCATTGATATGGATAAGTCCGAACATCGCCAACAGTTGTTCGAAAAAATGCAGGAACTAATGGAAAACGATAGGGCGAAACATAATATCCTCCCCTTATCAAGATTCGGGTTGATGCAGATTACCCGCCAGAGAGTAAGGCCCGTAACGGTGATTAATACAGCCGAAACCTGTCCTTCCTGTCGGGGTACCGGAAAAATCAGCGCCTCATTCGTCCGATTTGATAAAACCATTATCACCCAATTGATCTATTTTGTCCAACAGCGCAAATTGTCAACGGTCGTATTGAAAGCTCACCCCTATGTAGCAGCCTATTTTACGAAGGGGCTTATCTCGCTCCGTCGGCGGCTGATGTGGCGCTACCGTTGCCGTTTCATTATAAAACCCGACAGCAGTATGCCGTATTTAGACCTGCAATGGAGCGACAAGGCAGGAAATAATCTCACGGTAGTGTAATATAATGTAAACTTAAACCAAACGATATGACTACTAAAACTCGATTGATTATTATGAATTTTCTCCAATTTTTTGTTTGGGGAGCATGGATGATGACACTTGCGCATTATGGTTTTGTAGAAAAAGGATGGGACGGCGCACAATTTGGCTTAGTGTTTTCTACCATGGGTTTTGCTTCATTGATTATGCCAACCCTGTTCGGAATTTTGGCCGATAAATGGAAGGCTAATTATGTTTATGCCGCTTTGCATCTGCTATTTGGTGCAACCATGTGCTTTTTGCCCCTTATTGATGCGCCGATGTCATTCTTCTGGGTGCTTTTAGTAGCCATGTGTTTCTATATGCCGACCATCGGTTTGAACAATGCTGTAGGCTTCAATATTCTGAAAAAGGAAGGCAAGGATCCAATCAAAGATTTCCCGCCTATAAGAGTTTGGGGAACAGTTGGTTTTATTGCTGCCATGTGGCTTACCAACCTTTGTACCAAAGAATGGGGTTTGGGACAAAGCATACAAATTTCATTCATAATTTCGGCAGTCGGAGCCTTTGGTTTATCGCTTTTCTCTTTCCTATTCCTGCCAACTATTAGAAAGAAGAAAGAAGACAGGCCTCAAAAAGAATCGCTCATTGGAAAGCTCGGCTTACAGGCCTTTGTTTTGTTCAAGCAAAAAAAGATGGCCATCTTCTTTGTGTTTAGCTTATTACTTGGCGCTGCCTTGCAGTTGACCAATGCTTATGGTGATGGCTTTTTACAAGACGCCCATGTTTTTCCCAAAGGCGGAATTATCAATAATTTTTCCACCATCATTCTTTCCATTTCGCAAATTTCCGAAACCTTGTTTATTCTTGCGATACCATTTTTTATGCGGAAATTCGGCATAAAAAAGGTGATGCTGTTCAGTATGGCTGCCTGGGTCTTGCGTTTTGCATTATTCGGTTTAGCCGAGAATACGGGATTAGGCTTTGTGCTTATCATTACTTCCTGTATTGTTTATGGTATGGCTTTCGATTTTTTCAATATTTCGGGCGCCCTGTTTGTGGAAAAAAATACCGATTCAAAAATACAATCCTCGGCGCAAGGCCTTTTTATGCTGATGACAAACGGCATTGGTGCGGTATTGGGCAATATTATTGCCGGAATAGTTATAGCCAAATGGTTTGAAGTTGACAGCATCAAAATTTGGAATATCGGCAGTTTTGACAATCCTGTCTTTCTTAATATCTGGTTTATTTTTGCAGCCTACGCCTTGGTGGTAACAATAATCTTTGCACTTGTTTTCAAGTATAAGCATGACAAGGAAAGCATTGGGGAAATAGCCCATTAACACTATATATTGGTTATTGTTGGCTTTGCATATTTGACGAAAGTTGATAAAGGTAGATAAAGATTGACGAAAATTGTTTTCGTCCGGCTATTCAATCATTAGTTGCTTAACCAATTCGTAGAGCCCGTCGATGATGGAAATAAAGCCTAAGGCGACAATAACTATGCCGGCTACCCGATTAATAATCCATAATTGCTTTATTCTAAATCGCCTACGATAGAGACTAATTAGAGTGCTTAGGATAAACCACCATAATGTGGCGCCTATAAGCACTCCGCACAATGCTAATGTAATGCTCAAATAGCTTGATTCGCTGTCAATATTTAAGCCTACCAAGGCAAGTAAGCCCAAAACGAGGAACAAGGCTCCCGGATTGGAAAAGGTAAGCATGGCTACCGAAATAAAATCTTCAAATAAATGCTGCCGGCCCCGCCGCTTTTGCCTGATTTGCTTGATGGGGTTCGTGAAATATATTTTAAGGCCAATAGCTACCACAATGAATCCGCCGATAATCAAAAATAAATTGCGGTTAGCCTCAAACACCACTAATACAACGGCTAAGCCCATGATGGCAATGACTGCAAAGATAGTATCGGCAAATGCCGCCCCCATGCCGGAAATAAACCCCGACAAACGCCCCTTGCTCAAGGTGCGCTGTACACACAATACTCCAATGGGGCCCAAAGGTATAGAGGCTCCCAGACCCACTAGAATTCCTTTTATTAATGTCATTAACATGAATATTCCGGAAAATATTATACAAAGTTATAAATTCTTTTGATAAATTTGTACTTTTGTTGCAGATATGTAATTTTTTATGTTGAAACGAAACCTCTTGCTTTCGCTCTTAAGCGCTGTTTTATTGAGTTTGCCCTGGCATGCTCCCTTTTCAGGGCTTATCCTCTTAGTTGCCTGGTTGCCCTTATTATTGGTAGAAGAAGACTTTAGCCGCCGGTCGGCCCGTGGGTGCTGGAAGTATTATACGCTTACTTTTATAGTTTGGAATATTATTACTACCTACTGGATCTATAAGGCAACCTTGTTTGGCGCAGTGGGGGCTATTATCGGCAATAGTGTGCAGATGGTGCTGATTTTTGCCCTTTTCCGTTGGGTGAAAAAGAAAACTACCAATGCCATCGGTTATGCCTTTTTAGTGGCTTTATGGATAGCCTGGGAATATTTCTATTTTGATGCGGAAATCTCCTGGCCATGGTTAGTGCTGGGGAATGGCTTTTCCAAGGATATTCAGCTTGTCCAATGGTTTGAATACACTGGCGTACTCGGCGGCTCTCTTTGGGCCTGGTTAGTTAACTTATCGCTTTTCGCTTATTTGAAGCACCTTAGTTCAAAGTTTAATCGTCATTGCGAGGTACGAAGCAATCAAGGTTTAAAGTTCAAAAGATGGTTCTTTATTCATTGTTCTTTATTCATTCTAATAATCTTGCCCATCGTTATTTCCTTGGTACGGTTTTATACTTACGAAGAAAAAACTGCTCCCTGCAATGTAGTGGTTATACAGCCGAATATTGACCCTTATAGCGATAAATACAGCGGGATGTCGGCTGAGGAGCAGTTGGATATATTCTTGTCGTTGGGCGCTGCTAAAATAGACACCGCTACCGATTATGTTATTGGTCCTGAAACGGCGCTGAGCCACATTATTGAACAGCAGATTATATTCCATCGCGACATTCGGCGACTATACGACTTTGTAGCTCAACACCCGCATTTAGCCATAGTTACAGGAGCGACTACCGCCTATAAGTATTATACCGACCAGCGTCCCACTGAGACAGCCCGTAAGATGGAAGGAGGCTTTTACGATACTTACAATACGGCCGTGCAAATTGCTGCGGATACGGTCATTCAACTTTACCATAAATCAAAGTTAGTGATTGGCGCGGAAAAAACGCCTTATCCGAAATTTTTCCGTTTTTTGGAAAATTATTATATTGACTTGGGCGGTAATGTCGGCACGATGGGAATTGATTCGGTGCGTAAGGTGTTCAAGTCGCCCGGCCGGCCTTTCAGGATAGGAACAGCTATTTGTTATGAAGGTATTTACGGCCGTTTTTATACGGAATACGTAAAAAAGGGTGCTAATTTGATGTTTATTATTTCAAACGACGGCTGGTGGGGAAATCATACGGCGGGATATAAACAACTGTTATATCAATCATCGCTGCGGGCTATTGAAACGCGGCGGAGTATTGCCCGAAGCGCCAACACCGGCATCTCGGCTTTGATTAACCAGCGCGGCGAAATCGAACAACGTACCGAATGGTGGGCACCCGCCGCTTTAAAAGGCAGCATCAATGCTAATGAAGATATTACCTTTTACGTGCGGAACGGCGACATGATTGGCCGCATAGCGGTTTTTGCCTTAGTCCTGCTGTGCTTATATACTTTGTCCCGCTTGGTTCTCAAGCATAAAAGGGTGAAGGGTATCCCGATTTAAAATTCAAACTCATATCCGCATATCGTGTCTCTCATCACTCATATCTCTCAACAGTTGCGCCATCTGCTGTTGAAGTTCCTGCGCTTTTTGCCCGGCTGCCTTGGCAAAGCGCTCGCCGGTGTCGGCAAAAATAATAGCCCGCGAAGAGTTGACTAGCAAGCCGCAGTGTTTATTCATACCATATTTAGCCACTTCTTCGAGACTGCCTCCCTGCTCCCCTATTCCCGGAATCAAAAGGAAGTGGTCGGGGATAATCTTTCGAATACTTTCTAATTGAGAAACTTGCGTGGCGCCCACCACATACATTAGATTGTCGATATTTCCCCATTGCATCGAAGTTGCTATCACCTTTTCATATAACTTCCGACCGGCGCCGGCTTCTTCGGTTAATTCAAAATCGTTTGCCGAGGGATTGGAGGTCAACGCCAGCAACACAGCCCATTTTTCTTCATATTGGAGGAAGGGGTCCACGGTATCGCGCCCCATGTAAGGCGAGAGGGTTACCGCATCTACATTCATCTTTTTGAAAAAAGCCTCGGCATATAATTTTGAGGTGTTGCCGATATCGCCGCGTTTAGCATCGGCAATAATAAAGATTTTCGGATAATGCTGCCGGATATAAGCCACTGTTTTCTCCAATTGCAGCCAGCCGGAGGAGCCTTCCGCCTCATAAAAGGCCAGATTGGGCTTATAAGCAATGGTATGAGCGACTGTGGCATCAATAACTGCCTTATTGAAAGTAAATAAGGGTTCATCTGAGTTGAGTAAATGCGCAGGAAGTCTTTCTCTATCTGTGTCTAACCCCACGCATAAAAAGCTGCGTTTCAATAGGATTTGTTCATATAGGTCCTTTAGTTTCATAGCGTTGACAATTGTTTTGACAAAAAACATAAACAGTGGCAAGTTACAGAAAAAATTACAGATAACAAATTTTTAATCCTTGAACTTTAAATCGTAAATAGAATGATCTAATAGTAAATAAAAAAGGAGCGATGCCTATGAAATCGCTCCTATTGCCTACTCATAACGCTTTTCGGCATACTGTTCGTTTTTTTCACACAACCGCCGGATACAAGATTATCTGACAGATACGCCAAACCTGTCCTACGCTTTGCGGGAGATTTTGGTTGGTTGTTTTATTTTATATACCTTTGCAGGAGCCTTCTTACATAAGTTAGATTCCGTAGCATTAGGTGTGCATTTTCAGGTCTTTCTTTCGTGAGAAGGCTTTCATTTATGATTGATTATTGATGATTTATGATTGAAAACCGTTTATCAACAGTGGATAATCAATAGAATGTTATCTTCCCGTTAGCAGGGGGGCTAGCCCTGCATAAAAACCCATCCCGTCGTTACATTACAAGGTAAATTCTCCTGTTATCCGTTTATTTTTATCCCATATTATTACAAGCACATAGTCGCCGGAAGGCCATGAACTGGTATTGATTACTACTGTCGGCGTAAGCCCTGTATCAACTACTTCATGGGAAACAACATTCTCTTGGGCATCTTTAACAGAAATGTCCACGAAGCCAATGTTATAAACAAAAGAAATTGCTACCTGCCCATCGCTCTGTACAGCAATTATCGAAGTAGGACTCTTCATGGGACCTATAGGCATTTCACCAACTAAAAGAAGGTGGTCCTCAACCTGAGCAATAGCCCCTGCAACAAGCAAGGACATCAGTAAGCTAAATAAAAATTTTTTCATCATACGTTTGTTTTTTAAGGTTTAGGCTGTAAAGCTAAGGGCAAAAAAAACTAAAAACAAGTACTTAGCGCCCTGTTAGCGCATTTTAAAATGTTAAACTATTAATAATAAATTATTTAATATAAAAAATTAGCGCATATTTAGCGGCTGTCTAACAAATATTGCGCTAAATATTGGGCCAAATCTCCACCTTGAGTAATACCAATTTTCTTCCGAATACTTGTTTTTTTCGCCCGAACAGTACTCTCCGAGCAATCCATAAAAATAGCCATTTCATCGTTTCTAAAATCAGCCAAACTCAAGCAACAAACCTTAAATTCCGTTTCGTCCAAAGAAGGATAACGTTGTTTTAAAAGATTCAATCGGCCATTATAATAGTGATTAATAGTAGGATAAAGACGTTGCCAATAATTACCGTCCGGAGTATCGTAAATAATTTCTTTAAACCGGCGTAATAATTTCGCTCCATGTTTTTTCTCCTCTTGGTTAAGCGTTACCTCTAAAAGACTGAGTTTCTTAGCCATATCAAAACTTCGCATCAGCATACTTTTCAAAGTTTTATCCTTGTCGTCATAATTAGCCGCCATAATTTTCAACTGTGCCAATTGCTGCTTAACCTCCAATAAGACTGTTTTCTTTCGCGTATGGTAGTAATAAAAGGCAAAACCTATTAAGATCAGCGCTATAAACAACCATAACAATAAGCGTGTTTTTTGCTGATTTTTAATTGATAATTGCTGGTGGGCATTTTTGACCATAGCTAACTCATACTTTTCCTGCAAGCCTATGATAGAACGTTCCTGAGTCTCCTGATAAATTTGTATATTGATATCCCTATACTGTACATAATAAGCCAGGGCCTCCTTGTATTTTTTCTGTTCCTGCGCTATACCGGAAAGTAAATAATAAACAATAGCTCGTAAATTTTCACTATTAGGCAAACTATCAAATAGTTGCAATGATTTTTGAGCATAAAAAACAGCCGAATCAATTTGCTGTGTTTCTTTAAAAAATTTTATTAATGTAATACATAATTGCGATTTATAGCATTCATTCGGAGAATATAGAAAGACCTTGTCCAAAGATTCTTTTGCCTTCAACAGCTCTCCCTTTTCCCTGTAAATAATAGCACGAGCTTGATAAGCAGCAGATAATAGCGTAGAATCCTGATGAGATTGTGCTACACTTAACCCTCTGTCATTATAATACAAGGCGCTATCTAATTGCTTTTGTGCAATATAGTAACTGCTAATAGCTTGATAATTACAAACTATATGTCGATATAGAAGACTATCTGTTTGTCGAAAATAATTATCAGCCTTCTTATAAGCTATTATGGACTTTTGAAAGACTAATTGTTTATAATACAGTATGCCTATGTTATACTGTATCATGCCCTTTAGTTTATTATCATTAGTATAACCGGCATAAGTTTCAGCAATTAAATACATTTTCATTGCTTGCGGATTATTTTTGCCTTCCTGCCATGCCCGTGCACAGTAAAAGGCCGCCAAGGCAGCATGCGCCCAATCTTTTTGCTGCTCAAAATAATGCAAGACTTCTACCTCTGTGGTGTCGGCCGTAATATCCCGATCACATTTATCCTTAGCTTGCAACAAGCGTAACCGGTAGCGCATTTGCAAGTCTTCCGATAACACCCTATGTTCCGGAATGGATTGTAAAAGATGTAAGGCGCTATCAGCCTGCTGTTCCATAATAGCCTCAGCGCCGACTATCGCCTCACGTGCCAAACGCTGTTCAGTGTGGTGATTGCAAGCAGTAAATAATAATACAAAACTTGCAAAAGCAAAAAAACGTATTACCATAGGTCCTGGAGATAATTTAAAGTGGTAAAAATTATCTGCAAAGGTACACAAATTTTTCTACTAAGCAAGCATCATTAACAGGAAACTGATGATTTCAAGAGCCTTTGTCACCTCTATGGTCGTTAAGGTTCCTGAAATAGTTATAGCAATTCATTTATTTACAATCCGCTAAATGCAACTTTCTCAAACACCAACGAGGGAGTACGCCATGAGGAAGTTGTGCGGACATCATTGCCCACTGCCGCCAAGTATTCCCATAAGCTAAGCATGTTGCCGGTAATGTTCATTTCGGAAACAGGTTTGACCAACTGGCCGTTCTCTATCAGGAACCCTTCTATGCCAAAGGAGAAATCGCCGGTACTGCTATTGCTGTTACCGCCATTGAAGCCTGTAACCAATATGCCTTTTTTTACATCGCCAATCAAGCCGTCCAAATCTTTAGTGCCTTGGTTGAAGGTAAGAATGGAAGCGCCGCTAATGGTTGGTTCCACCTTCATTTTATTGGCGTTGTAGGTATCAATATAATAAGTGCGCAATATACCGTTTTCAATCACTGCGCGTTTTTTAGTGGCCACACCTTCATAGTCGTACCAACGGCTGCCCATGGCTTGCGGAATGTGCGGATCATCAATGAGCGTGAGTTTTTCGGCGGCAATTTTTTTGCCGATTTTATCTATCAGAAATGAATTTTTTTGTTGCAGCGAATTACCGTTAAGCGCAGAGATAATAGGAGAAAGAAGATTAGCTGCGTTCATATTATCGACCACCATGGTATAGTTGCCCGATTTTATTTTTTCCTGTCCCAGCTTGCGTAATGCACGTTCCAGCGCTTTCTTGCCGATACCTGTTTTTTGCAGTTCGTTCCAAAACAGCGAGGCATCGTACCACCACGATTCAGGCCGTGCATCGCCGTCTCCTTTAAGCGATATGCTGGCGCTAAGACCAAAGTAAGTTTGTGCTTTTTCGCCTTCAAAACCATTACTGTCGATGAGGTAATTGAAGTTAGAGGAATCGCTGTAGCCTGCCGATACGGAAATAATATGCGGATCGGTTTTATAGACTTCTTCTACGGTAGCCTTCGCTAATTGTAGTTTCTCATCGGGCTGCAAATTATCAATTGTTTTATCGAAACAGGTGTCCGGAGCGTCATTCCCTTTGTAATACAAATCGGAGTTAGGCAAGGTACGGCAATCATCGGCGGCTAAATAACGCGTGGACTCAATAGCATTCTGAATAAACTTTTCCAATTCTTTTTTCTCCATTCTATTGGAAGAATAAGAACCATAGCGGTCATCAACAAACAGGTCGATAGAAAATCTGTTTTCTGAGGCTTGCTGTAATTTTTCAAGTTGCTCATCGCGGTATTCGAAAGTGGTTTCAGTGCCGGCATCAATCCTTATACGGCTGGCCGAACAGCCATTCTTGCGGGCAAATTCCATCATTTGTTGCGCAAGTTCTTTATGTTTTTGAGATATCATGAGTTGTTAATATTTAGATATGTGATGTAAAATAAGAATTTTATTCTCCGCCGACGGTAAGTTTCTTTACCAATACCGATGGAAGTCCTTGCGTTACGGGCATTCCCTGTCCATCTTTGCCGCAGGTCCAGGTGCTATCGTCTAATTTCAGATTGCGGCCAACCATGCTGATATCCGCAAGCGCCTTAGGCCCGTTGCCTATGATATTAATGTCTTTGATGGGTTGAGTGAGTTTGCCGTTTTCTATCAGGTAGCCCGATTTAACAAAGAAGGTAAAATCGCCGGCGCCAATCTGAACTTGTCCGTTGGTAAAGTTTGCAGCATAGATGCCTTTTTTCACATCGGCAATAATTTCCTGCTCGTCAAAATTTCCATTTTCCATATAAGTACAACGCATACGCGGCATAGGCGTATGACGGAACGATTCGCGCCTTCCGTTACCGGTAGAAGCAATGCCATAATGTTTCGCACTGATACGATCGTGCAGATAACTTGTAAGCACGCCATTGGTTACGATATAGGTTTTCTGGCTGGCGGTACCCTCATCATCAAAGTTGGTAGAGCCGCGATTGCCGGCAATGGTGCCATCGTCAACAATGTTAATGTGCGTATCGCAGATTTGTTTATTCAACAGGTCGGAGAAGATAGAAATATTTTTACGGTTGAAGTCGGCCTCAAAAGCATGGCCTATGGCTTCGTGCAGTAAAATACCGGAGCCGCCGGCCGCCATTACTACCGGCATTTCACCGCCTTTCGGTTTCACCGCTGTAAACATACGGGCAGCTCCTTCCACCGCTTCCCGTGCAATCACTTCTACCACATCGTCGGTAAGAAATTCCACACCTTTGCGGAACGATCGGGCAGAATGGAAATTCTCTATCTTTCCATTATCTTCCATAATACAGAAGGCCGACAAAGTTACCATTGGGCGATAGTCGTGGCACAGCACGCCCTCGGAATTGCAAAACAGAATGTAGGAGGTAGTGTCGGACTGCGAAACGGTTACTTTGCTGGTGCGTTTATCCAAGGCAAAACAACGGTCGTTGAGTTTCTGCACGTACGGCGCTTTATCTTTTACCGATACATCTTCCCATGAATTTACAATAGGATAGTAGTTGGGAAATATTTTTTCGCTGATGTTAACACTTGTTGTTTTTTGACCGCTTGAGGCAATGCGCGAGGCTGTACGGGCAGCTTTCAGCATTTCGGCCATCGTAATATTTTCAACGTAGGCATAACCTGTTTGGTCGCCCACTATCACACGCACGCCCATGCCAAAGTCAATAGCAGACGAGGCGCGATTTACAGCTCCATCGCGCAAAGAGAGAGAATTGCCGAAGGTGTGTTCAAAAAATAAGTCAACATAATCGCCACCATTTTCGAGGGCTGCGGCCATTATTTTTTTAAGGTCATTTTCCGTCACACCGAAATGTGAAAGCATCAATGCTACGCCTTCTTTTGCACCGGAGTCGCATGACCCCAGCAGGTGGGGCAATAACACTGCTCCGGCAACGGTTACGCCGCATGTTTTAAGAAAATCTCGTCGTTCCATAAAATATTAAAGTATTAAATTAAAATTCATTATTACAGCCGCTTCCGCAATTCCGCACCTTCTTGTTCAAAGCCGGGTTTGTTCAGCAAGGCAAACATATTCTTCTTGTAGGCTTCCACTCCCGGCTGGTCAAAGGGATTAACACCGAGCATGTAGCCGCTGATGCCGCAAGCCTTTTCAAAGAAATACAAGAGCGCGCCCAAACTATGCTCATTAATAGTCGGTATTTCTATATGAATATTAGGAACTCCGCCATCTACGTGCGCCAACAAGGTTCCTAATTCGGCCATCTTATTACACTCACTTAAACGGCGACCCGACAAGAAGTTCAGCTGATCAAGGTCCTGTTCATCTTTCGGGATAGTCAGCGTATGCTGTTCTTGTTTCACACTGAGTACGGTTTCAAACAAAACACGTTCGCCTTCCTGCAGGTATTGTCCCATAGAATGTAAATCGGAAGTAAAATCAACCCCTGCAGGAAAAATACCCTTGTGTTCTTTTCCTTCACTTTCGCCATACAATTGCTTCCACCATTCGGTAATAAAATGCAATTTAGGATTATAATTAACCAAAACTTCTATTTTTTTATTGCCATGATAAAGTGCGCTACGCATTGCTGCATATTGCACCGCAGGATTTGAGGCCTCCGACTTAGCCGTACATTCTTCCATTTCCACTGCTCCTTTAATCAACGCTGCAATATCAAATCCTGCCACGGCAATTGGCAGCAGTCCCACCGGCGTGAGCACCGAGAAACGTCCGCCCACATCATCGGGGATCACAAAGGTTTGATAGCCTTCCTGCACAGCCAAGGTACGCAGGGCTCCTTTGGCAGCATCAGTAATTGCTACGATACGGTGCTTCGTTTCGGCTTTACCATATTTTTCTTCGAAATGCTGTTTAATTAAACGGAAGGCTATAGCAGGCTCAGTTGTAGTTCCCGATTTGGAAATCACAATACAGGCTGCCGATTTTTCACGCAATATTTCCAACAATTCGGCATGATAATCTTCGCTGATATTTTGTCCCGCAAATACTACTAAAGGACTTTTACGCGCAGGCAACAAGGCATTGAAGCTATGCGACAAAGCATCAATTACGGCCTTTGCGCCCAAATAAGAGCCGCCAATGCCGATAACCACTACTATTTCAATTCCTTTCGACAGATTTTGGGCTGTAATTTTCAAAGCATTGATTTCATCTGCCGTAATAGAAGAGGGCAAATTAAGCCAGCCTAAAAATTCATTCCCCTTTCCGCCTCGTCCTTCCAATTCGGACAAGGCCTGCAATGCCTTATGCTGCCAATCGGCAAATTCCTGCTCCTTAATAAATGGTAACGCTGATTTTAAATTGATATTCATTGAGGTTAAAAAGTTATAAAGTTTATAAAGTTGATTGCTTCGTTGTCATTGCGAGGCACGAAGCAACCTGTTCCTGCAATAACGTTTGAACTTTGAACTGTTTTATATTCTGCAAGGGGTCGCCTGTGGCAAAAATGGCGTTTCCTGCCACTAAAATATCTGCTCCGGCGGCATAAAGACGGTCCGCATTTTGCTGACTTACACCGCCGTCTATCTCTATTAAGGTCGTACTGCCAGCCTTTACAATCATTTCTTTTAAACGTGTAATCTTATTGTAGGTGTTTTCTATGAAACTTTGTCCGCCAAAACCCGGATTTACAGACATAAGCAATACAAAATCAGTCTCTTGTATAATATCGCTTAAAACTTCTACCGAGGTATGGGGATTTAAGACCACTCCCGCTTTCATGCCTAATGCTTTAATACGGTGCAGACTTCGATGAAGATGTGTACACGCCTCATAATGAATGCTTAACAAGTGTGCGCCGACTTCTTTGAAGGCCTCTATATAACGGTCGGGGTCAACAATCATCAAATGCACGTCCAAAGGCTTTATCGCTTTTTTTGCAATAGCCTGAATAACAGGAATTCCAAAAGAAATATTAGGTACAAATACCCCGTCCATGATATCCAAATGAAACCAGTCGGCTACACTTTCATTTACCATATCTACGCTATCGTCCAATCGTCCAAAATTAGCAGATAACATTGAAACTGACAGTAATCTATCCATAAATAACAAAAATGTATACTACAAAGATAAACATTTTTTTTTATAAAATTTGCAGATTAAAAATATTGTTGTACATTTGCATCTTCTTTTCATCAAAGATCACATATTCCTAATAGACCTATTTTCCACTCTCCAATATTTTTTAGTTAAACATATTATTATGTACGACATTTTAGAACTGACCAAAAAGAGCATAGAGGAGTTGCGCTCCATTGCCGAAGGTTTGAAATTAAAGAAAATTAATGCCCTTGAAAAAGAGACGTTAATTTACAGAATTATTGATGAACAAGCCATTCAAGGCGTACCTCAATCTGCTCCGAAAAAGAAAAAGCGGCGCGAACGTATTGTTCCGGAAGCCAAGCCGCCTGTCGAAATCGTTGCAGCCGTAAAACCGACTGAACCTGCTCCTCAGGTACAGGCACCGCCGTCGGAGCCGACTTCGGAACAAGCGCAACCGGAGAAAAAGAAGCGCGGTCGGAAACGTAAAACCGAAAAACCGATAGAGAAAGAGACTGAAAAACAAGCAGAAAATGCTGATTTGGTTGCTATTCCGACTGTTACGCCAACTACCGATGAAGCCGCGGCGGTTACACCTGAAACCCCTGCTCCACGGCAGCAAAAACAGCGGACAAAGAGAAAACAACAGCAGGAAAAGACGCTTTTCCCTGGCGAGAGCAATAAGGAAAGCGCTAACAGCAATACCCCTGATATTCAAGACAATAATGAGCTCCCAACTCCTGCCCCAACTCCCGCTCCAACTACGGTAGAAAAGCCTTTAGAATTTGAAGGAACGGTTGAGGCTACAGGCGTTTTGGAATTAATGCCTGAAGGATATGGCTTCCTCCGATCGTCGGACTATAATTACCTGAGCTCACCCGATGATGTGTATGTTTCACAGTCGCAAATCAAACTGTTCGGCCTCAAAACAGGGGACTTGGTAACAGGAAATATCCGCCCTCCGCGCGAAGGCGAAAAGTACCTGCCTTTAGTACAGGTAGAGCATATTAACGGCCGTACGCCTGCATATATTCGCGACCGTGTGCCCTTTGATTTCCTCACTCCGCTTTTCCCCACCGAAAAATTTGAAATTACAGGCAACGGACACAATAAATTAGAGACTCGTGTTGTGGATATGTTTACCCCTATCGGAAAGGGACAGCGTGGGCTTATTGTGGCGCAACCAAAAACAGGAAAAACTATTCTGCTTAAAGAAATTGCCAATGCCATAGCCGATAATCACCCTGAAGTATATATGATTGTACTTCTCATTGACGAGCGTCCCGAAGAAGTTACCGACATGGCCCGCAGCGTGCGCGCAGAAGTGGTAGCTTCTACCTTCGACGAACCGGCCGACCGCCATGTGAAAGTGGCTAATATCGTGCTTGAAAAAGCAAAACGATTGGTAGAGTGCGGTCATGATGTGGTTATTCTCTTAGACTCCATTACACGTTTAGCCCGCGCGTTTAACACCGTACAACCCGCCTCAGGAAAGGTGTTGAGCGGCGGCGTGGACGCTAATGCCCTGCACAAACCGAAACGTTTCTTCGGCGCCGCCCGCAACATTGAAGGCGGCGGCTCTCTTACTATTCTTGCCACAGCATTGACCGACACAGGCTCTAAGATGGACGAAGTAATCTTTGAAGAATTTAAAGGCACGGGCAATATGGAGTTGCAGCTCGACCGCAAATTGTCGAACAAACGCATCTTCCCTGCTATTGACGTTACGCTCAGCAGCACCCGCCGCGATGATTTATTGGTAGAAAAAGACAAGTTGAACCGTATATGGATACTACGCAACTACCTCACTGATATGAACTCAGTAGAAGCCATGGAATTTATGAAAGACCGTATGCTGCGTACCGTCAGCAACGATGAGTTCTTGTTGTCAATGGACAAAGATTAGAAAAGGCTAAACCAAATTTCTTATGAACGTACTGCATATCATGGCGCAAGCGGAATGGGGCGGCGGCGAGCAGTATGTTTATGATTTAGCGCAAAGGCAAATTACCTGCGGGCATAAAGTAGCGGTATTATCCGCACCGAGTACAGGCATAGAAGAAAAAGTAAGTCAACTTGCCTGTTCTCATTTTGTAATAAAGCACAGAAGCCGTTTTAATCCCTGTTCAATTTATCATTTCAGAAAAATTATCAGCCAACATAAGATAGATGTTGTGCATGTCAATCAATTTCAAGATGCCTTTATAGCTGTTTTTGCCGCTTTGTCAATCCCTGCGGCTAAACGCCCAAGGGTGGTTATGACAAGGCATTTGGTAAGAAAAGGCAAGGCTAATTTTTTGTACTGTTGGTTATACAGGAAAATTCACAAACTTATTTTTGTGTCGAAATTGGCAAAAGAAAAGTTTTCTACGCATATTTCGCTCCCCGATATTAAAACGCCGATTATTCATAATAGCATTGCTCCTTCTTTAGCCGCAGGCGGCGATATAGACTACCGTAAGCAATTAGGTCTGGACGAGCAATGTATGCTGATAGGTTACGTGGGACGCCTTGTTGATTTTAAAGGAGTGGAACTGTTAATAGAAGTAGCGGAGAAATTTATCGAAAAAAATGTGGCTTTCTTATTGGCGGGCAGCGGAGATAAAGACTATGAACACCATTTACATACGTTAATTAAAGAAAAACAGTTGGACAGCAAGTTGTTTTTGATGGGTTTTTTGAATAATCCTGCAAATTTTATGGAAAAAATGACTATTGCCGTTCTTCCTTCGCTCTGTGTAGAATCGTTTGGCTTGTCGATATTGCAATTTATGAGAGCGGGCGTGCCCACTATTACAAGTAATACAGGAGCTCAGTCCGAATTTGTTAAAAATGGTGAAACTGGAATATTAGTCAATCCCACTGTTGCCGAAGTGGAACAAGCCTTGGTGGAACTGTTGAATGACGAGCAAAAGCGGCAGCATATAGGAGCAAATGCAAAGCATTATTGTGAAGAATTTCTTTCTTATGATATTTTCTTCAAAAAAACAATGGAGGCCTACGATTAAGTTTAATGAATTAAAAAATTAAAGCTGTCTTATTATTTTCCAGCATCCACTGCGAAGCTTGCAGTCGGGAGAAAGCTTTCGTTTGCAAATATTCATATTGTAAGGGATACAATTCTTTATCGTTCGACACGCTTTCTTCCCTGTAACGGTAAAGCCCATCGGGCATAGTTGTTCGATAAATATATAGCAGAGAGTCATTCATGGCCGCTAATTTATCATTACTTGAAAACACTATGTATTCGTGCTGTTCCGTCAGCAAATCAATACCAAAAGTATTATTAATAAAAGGAATTCCCATACGCGCCATTACCGTGGGAAACACATCGCTCTGCAAGCCTAAATGCGGAGACTCAAACGGCGTAGTACAACCCGGTGCATAAATAATAAAGGGCGTATGATGAAACGAGAGCATAATATCATATACCATCTTATCCGCCAAACTTCCATGGTCGGCAATAAATACAAATACGGTGCGGTCAAACCAATCTTGCAGCGCCGCTTTTCGCATAAACTGCTGTAAAGACCAATCGGCAAACTCTGTAGCTTGTTTCTTAATATCATCACTGCGGGGCTTAAATCCCGACCTCATATCAATACCGTAAGGCGCATGGTCGCTACAGGTCAACAATACCGAAAAGAAAGGCGCATCGGTATTATGCAGTTCCGAAAGAATGGGTAAAGCATAATTGAACATAAAATAATCGGAAACCTTCATGTTATTTTTCACCGCTGCCGCAGGATAATCTTTCCGACCGACAATGCGTTGAAAGCTATTATTAGACAAAAAGCCTGCCATGTTATCAAACTGTTCATCATGCGTAGTAAAGAAAACAGTTTGATACCCATGCTGCGATAATATGTTGGAAAAGCCCGCCATGCTTATCGGCCGCACATAACTCTGCATACTGTGCCGCGCCATTAAAGCCGGGTGAGCAAACAAGGTGGTATAAACACCATTGAAAGTATGAATACCTGCTGTATATACATTATCAAACGACCATGCCACAGCCGCTAAGCTATCAAGAAAAGGCGTCAGGTGGCTGGTATTCCCATATCGTTCCATCTTAGCGGTTGACATTGACTCCATAATAACCAACACAATATTTCGGCCTTTAAATAAATCGTCTGTCGTCTGTCGGCGGGCTATGGGTGAAATATCTTTTAAATCAGGGTCAGCGCGTAAATCAACGGCACAAATACGTAAGGCTTCTTCGTCGGGCATGAAATGCAGAAGGGCGTTCTCAGACCTTGCCGCTTCTTCCATACTTCGTCCTAAGGTGAAAATCGGATTTAAGCCTAACTGATTTAAAAAAGCATTGTCGCAATAATAGGCTAAGCCTTCATGAATAGGAATTTTAGCGATGCGTCCGCGAATACCAATAAATATCAAACCACAAACCAACAAGATAAAAGGCATAAAAATCGGTAAAGACAGGTCCGAATAATTATGCTGCTGTATCAATTGCCGATGATAGCGGTAAATTCTCCTTAAAAAGAAAATAAAAAAACATTCAACAGCAATAAACAAAACAAAGAAAAGGTAGAAATTTTTTTCTTTTAATATCATCAACACTGCAAAGTTTATATCATTTTTCCAGAGAAAAGCCGTGTTATTAAATCGAACAAAAAAATGTTCGAAAAACGGAATGTCAGCTGTAGAAATAAAGAAGGCTAAGGAAAAGAACATGCCGCAAAAAATGTAAATAATTTTCAACGCCAACTTATTACACTTGTTAACGGCTAACAATGCAGCATAAGCCAAAACAACAGCAAATAAAATATAACAAATAACTGTGGTATCAAACCGCCAACCTATGAGAAAAGCCTTAACAACAAGTCCTTCTCCTGCGCCGTTCAGATGAGCGGTATTCATCGCCAACAGCGTTAACCTGAAAATAAAAAACAGCAATATCGCCAATAAGTAAAGATAAACAAATGGCGACAATAAACGTAACGATGGTACAATTCGGCGCATTTTTTATTTATTTTCCGGCCGCATTTGCGGGAACAGTAAGACGTCCTGAATAGACGAGGCGCCGGTCATCATCATCACCAAGCGGTCAATGCCAATGCCCATGCCGGAAGTAGGCGGCATGCCGAATTCAAGTGCACGCACAAAATCCATGTCGATAAACATGGCTTCATCGTCGCCTTTTTCTTTCAATTTAGCTTGTTCCTGAAAACGCTCCAACTGGTCAATGGGGTCGTTCAACTCCGAGTAAGCATTGCATATTTCTTTTCCATTGACAAAAAGTTCAAAACGTTCCGTAAGGCCGAGGATACTGCGGTGGCGCTTAGTCAGTGGCGATAATTCAATAGGATAATCAATAATGAAAGTGGGCTGTATTAAATGAGGTTCACACTTTTCTCCGAAAATAGCATCTATTAATTTTCCTTTACCCATTGTTTTGTCCACAGGAATATGTAATTGGTTACACACTGTGCGGATTTCGTCTTCATTCATATCGGAAATATCCACTCCCGCATATTCTTTAATCGCTTCGAGCATCTGCAGGCGACGGTAAGGACCTTTGAAATTAACCAAATTATCGCCAAACTTAGCAGTAGTGTTGCCATTTACTTCTATAGCTATTTTTTCAAATAACTGCTCCGTAAATTCCATCATCCACAAGTAATCCTTATAGGCCACATAGATTTCCAGACAAGTGAACTCGGGATTATGCGTGCGGTCCATTCCTTCGTTACGAAAGTTACGCGAAAATTCATACACGCCTGTAAACCCGCCTACGATAAGCCTTTTCAGGTATAATTCGTTAGCGATGCGCAGGTACAAAGGAATATCCAAGGCGTTGTGGTGCGTAATAAAAGGACGCGCCTGTGCGCCTCCTGGTATGGATTGCAGCACCGGCGTATCTACTTCCAAATAGCCCTTAGCATTAAAAAATTCGCGCATGGTGTTAATTATTTTGGTACGCTTGATGAATACCTCGCGCACCTGAGGATTCACAATAAGGTCAACGTAGCGCATACGGTAGCGCTGTTCAGGGTCGGAAAAGGCGTCATATACCTCGCCGTCTTTTTCCTTTACAATAGGCAGTACGCGCAACGATTTGCAGAGCACTTTCAATTTCTTGGCATGAATAGACAAAGCGCCTGTTTGGGTAATAAAAGCATAGCCACACACGCCAACAATGTCGCCTATATCCAATAATTTTTTGAATACGGTATTGTAAAGCGTTTTATCTTCGTTCGGGCATATATCATCACGTTTAACATATACCTGTATGCGTCCCTTTTCGTCTTGCAACTCAAAAAAAGCGGCCGCGCCCATAATACGGCGGGTCATGATACGGCCTGCAATACTTATTTCTTGAAAATTGTTTTTCTCAGGGTTAAACTGTTCTTTGATTTCCTGCGTAGTAGCATTCACAATAAATGCTTCGGCCGGATAAGCGTTAATGTTTAAATTTTCTAATTCTTTCAATGACGAACGGCGGATAGCTTCCTGTTCGCTAAATTCATGATGCTCCATTGTTATATAATCTTATAATTTTGATATTCGAATAAACGTTTTCCTGTTAGTTTTTCAATAAAGTGCAATACCTTTTCCTTAGGTTTTCGGTTATTTTTGCTGAGGTCTCGTTCAAAAGTCCAGCTCTTACGTTCAATCCGTTCGCGCATAACCGTCGGGTGGGTTGCTGTAAACCGCGCCAAGACATCAATGTCGGAATAATCAAATTCCTCGGACTTAGACAGATGCTTTTCCGACCATTGGTCATCATGGTACAGGCTGTGGAAATTCCGCACCTTAGCCTGCATGAACTTCGGCGGTCTTACCCAACCATAATGGTACATATAAGCATCTATCGGTTTTACGTTCAATTTCTTATTGTTTTTACGAAAACCCTGCGCATCACGATAGGAGCGAATGGATTTGTCGTTGCGAATGACCCTGATTTCGTGCCTGTACCACAAACGCGATGTCCCTATATAATCGTAAGAGCCAAAGAAGTGCATATAATTGAATAAAAGGCCTTCTACATTTTTATTTTCTTGGTGGTCTTCCATGGCCTGCTTAATTACAGGCAGGTATTGCTCATGCACCACCTCATCGGCTTGGATATAAAAAGCCCAATCGGAGTCTGCCGCCACAGCGTCAAAGGCCTTATCGGTTTCTACAGCCAACACCCTTCCGCCTTCCCTCAGGCTGTCGTCCCACACCGAATGAACAATCTTTATCTTATCGGAGGCTATGCTTTCCACCAAAGCCAAGGTTTCATCGTCCGAGTTCCCCACACAAACCACAAATTCGTTACACAGCGGCAACATAGAGCTAATTGCTTCTATCACAGGGTAATCGTATTTAATGGCATTTCGCACAAAGGTGAAACCACTGACTTTCATAAGAATTTAAAAATTTAATTCACAAAGATAAGATTTTATGAGGAATTTTTGGAAAAAAATAGTATCTTTGTGAAAATTTTTGTTTTGGCGCTTGATAAAAAGTGGATATTAAAGGAACAAGGAAATCCGATAGCTGTACGTCATTTGGCTTCAGAACTCGGTATTGACCATACTCTGTCTAATTTATTAATACAGAGGAATATAAACACATTTGACGAGGCAAAAAATTTTTTCCGTCCTGAGTTGGCTAACCTTCATGACCCGTTCCTGATGAAAGACATGGATAAGGCTATTGACCGTATTGACAGGGCTATAGCTAAGCAGGAAAAGATTATGGTATATGGCGATTACGATGTGGACGGAACTACCGCCGTCGCTTTGGTTTACAGTTTTCTAAAAGAGCTTGGCGCTAACGTTGCTTTTTATATTCCAGACCGTTACGATGAAGGGTACGGAATTTCTTACCAAGGCATTAATTATGCAAAGGAGCACAGCATTTCGCTTATTATAGCGCTCGACTGCGGTATTAAGGCCAATGAAAAAATCGACTATGCCAACGATCGCAGTATTGATTTCATTGTCTGCGACCACCACCTCCCCGACGAAATCTTGCCAAAAGCCGTAGCGGTGCTTGACCCTAAACGGCACGACTGCAATTATCCTTTCAATGACCTTTCGGGCTGCGGCGTGGGCTTTAAAATGATGCAGGCTTACTGTATAAAGCATAAGATGCCCTTGGAACAGCTTTACCCTTATCTTGACTTAGTGGTAGTAAGTATTTCTGCCGATTTGGTATCTATTACGGGCGAAAACCGCATTTTGGCGCATTATGGTCTCAAACAACTGAATACCAAGCCAAGAAGAGGTTTGCTTTCTATGATTAAATTGGCAGGTTTAGAAAAACACCATATTGCGATAGACGACATTGTGTTCAAAATAGGGCCGCGCATTAACGCCGCAGGCCGTATGGAGTCGGGAAAAGCTGCCGTAGAACTGTTGGTTGCCGAAAATGAGGAAGTAGCAACACGAATCGGTTTAACGATTAATACCCACAACAACGACCGTAAGAGCGTTGACCGTGAAACTACGCAGGAAGCCATAAACATGGTAATGAACGATGCTGAGATAATGAGCAAGAAGAGTACCGTTCTTTACAATCCTAATTGGCATAAGGGTGTTGTAGGTATTGTTGCATCGCGCTTAGTGGAAACTTTTTACCGTCCGTCTATTGTACTGACGCAAAGCAATGGGTTTATTACCGGCTCTGCACGCAGTATTCCCGGCTTCGACCTTTATGAAGCCATAGAGAATTGCTCTGACCTGCTGGAAACTTTCGGCGGACACATGTATGCCGCCGGACTTACTTTGCGCGAAGAGAACTTTGAACAATTCTGTCATCGTTTTGAAACTTATGTAGTTGAACACATTTCCGAAGAGATACTCACCCCGCAAATAGATATTGATGCCTATCTCGACTTTAAGCAGATTACCCCTAAGTTTTTCCGACTGCTCAAACAGTTCCAGCCATTCGGGCCGGGCAATATGTCGCCGGTATTTCTGACCGAAAATGTGTATGACAACGGCAACGGCCGTGTTGTAGGCAGCGACGCAGGACATTTAAAATTGGAATTAATACAGGAAGACGAGCCTTATCGTCCCATTTCGGCCATAGCTTTTTACCAGTCGGAACATTTTGATTATCTGCAAAGCGGCAATTCGGCAGATGTCTGCTACTCTGTAGCCGAGAACTACTACCGCGGCATAGCCAACATACAGCTGCGCGTCAAAGACATCAAGCGGAGAGAGGAGATTGTGTGAGTAAGTTTTAGGATATAAATTTTATAATTATTATTGTATGAAAACAGTTTTTTGGTGTTTATTATTTATGATTACCCCAATTGTACTTATAGCACAAGAACAAATGGGAGATTTGAGCTTCAAAGCAGGAACATGGGGCCACAATTACTATGTAGGTAGTCAACAAGTCTCTTTTGATGTATTTATGAGTGAATTAAATACTCAAAATGCAGCTGTCGGTAATATGTTTAAATCCGGGAAAAATCTAAGCGTAGTCGGAATTGTTGTTGGCTCTATTGGTTCGTTTTGTTTTGGCTATGATATAGGAACCCGTATTGCCGGAGGTAAAGGAAATACGGCTCTACTGATTGGCGGCGGCGGAGTTATGATAGGAGGAATTATTATGTATTATGTAGGTGAAGGTAAGATGAAAAAAGCCTTAACTTTGCATAAAAATAATTCTACAGCACTCTATATTACTCCTACGCCCATAGGGATTAGCTTATGCCTTAATTTTTAGTTGTTCTTCGTGCGGAATTATGAACCTCTGCATCGAAGTTTCCACTATCTACAAAAGTCCTGCTTAAAACATCTGCTCCGACACAATCGCAGCCTGTTCATAGTAAGGCTCGCGCTGCACCAGTAATTGCGCTATATGTTCCCGCAATTCCGTACCTGTTTTGCCTTCCAAAAGAGGCCGTATATTGCGATTTTTGCAACGCCATTTTGGGTGTCCCAAAGAAAAATTGAACGAGGGAATAAAGGCTGAAAGCCTTTTGAGTTTGACACTTGTTTAAGAAAAACGCTTAATTCACCAACGATTGTACTAAGATATATGGCTCTAATTTGTTGTTTTGGTTTTTGGGAGCCCCAGTGTCGAAGTCAGGAGAGGAGATTGTGTGAGTAATTTTTAATGCGTAAATTTATAATTATTATTGTATGAGGCTTAATGGACAAAGACAAAAAAAATCCCAACATATTCAAAATAAATTTATTGGGATTTGAATTTTATTTACTGAATATCCCTACTTTGACGGCCTGTAGCTATAAACACGATATTGGCAAATAGCGATTGGTTCCCGCTCGTTTCAACAATCAATCCATTCAAAGTGGCAGTTTTTCAAGGAAATAGCTGTGGTATTCCTTCCACAAAATCAATGTCTTCGGGTAATTCGAACTTTTCTTCTGCGATTTCCACACCTTCCTGTATCTCGGTTACTTCGTCCACAATGATAATTTCGTCAGTGGCCATAAATGTTTTGAGCATCAATCCCTGCCATACCCATACGGAACCTTTCACGCTCTGTCCTTGGGTTGTAAAAGCCATGTTGTAACGCTTGCAGTCTTTTCCTAAAACCTGTTCATTGCCCTTTTCCTCAATTTGGTATGTCTCTTTTACCTCATCGGTCAAGTTTAAAAAATTTATAGTCTTGAAATCGCTCATAGTGGCTATGTTGGTTTTGGTCCCTTGCTTTAAGGCCATGTTGGCACCGTAAATATAGCCATCTTTCATTATGGCTAACATAGTAACCGTCTGACCGCCTATGTTCATGACAATTTCCCCGACCTCCTTGCGGCCGTAGTCGACAATATAGGATACAGTGGAAAAAGTTTGTTCTGTTAATCCGATTCTCGTTACGGTGTTCTTTTTCAGAATAGCGCTTTCAAACTCATAACGTCTATCCTGTCCAAAGGCAGCAGACACTATTACGACTGCCAAAATCATTAATAAAATGTGTTTTTTCATAAAAACTTATTTTTAAAAGTGTTAATATTACATTAATGCTATGCCCAGTAATACAGCAATTATTATAACAATAATCGGAGTATAATCCCTTTCGTTCCATTTTTTCTTAAAAAAGTTTTGCAGCCAAAGTTCAAGAATAGAATATACTATCAGTATTATCATAATGATTACTCCTCTCATCTCCGACTCCATCCATTTTGGTACTGCAACGTGAATTTTTTTAAAGAATAAAGGAAGTGCAAAAAATACCAAAATTATCAATGCAAATACTCCTCTAAATTGTAGTATCAAATTCTTTTTCTTTATAGTCATATCATATTATTTTTAGGAATTAGTAAAATGCATAAATGTCAACTGTTTTATTTTTAACAAATTGTGGCATTACTCAGATTACTTATTATAACCCCGCTCCGTCTGCCACTTCCTACTCATCTATCATATCTTCTTCCATCACATCCTCGTTTATTATAATTTCTTCTTCCGCTACACCATCGTCTATTATAGTCTCGTCTATCGCTTGCAGCCCCAAACAGTCATAAGCTGTTTTTTCACATACTTTTTTTTCATCCTGAAAGGTATTATAGGCATAACTCCATGCACCTAGTGCACAAAGAGGGCAAAAGATACCCATAACTATTATACCGGGCATCTTTCCGTCATAGTTGTTCACAGCTGTTTGTAAACAATTCCACATATCACCTATACAATCTGCGCTTAACTCAGCATCTTGGTATTTAGCTTGATAAGGAATAGCACTTGGCTTCTTTAAGGCTTCTTTTAGTGCCACTGCCTTTAATAACTCAATATTATTATTCAAAAAAATATCACTATACTGAAGTCTAAGGGGCTGAGCAATAGAGTATAGTTTTTCTACATCTTTCTCAAATTCAGAAATGTTTTTATAAGCTGTGTACTTAATGTTTTGTTTAACCCATACCATCAATTCATCCATATTATCAATATTCATATCCAGTTTCTTCTCCTTTTCTGAATACAATTTCATTCCTACATTTTCCAAAAGTTTTCCAAATTCAGCAAACTCTGGAGAAGATACTAATTGTTCACACATTAATTCAATATCCATTTGCGCCCTTGTTGATATTGCTGTTTCAGTTGCCTGATTGTCAATAATGCCAAATTCCTTATCGTTACAAGAATAGACTCCAACAATAAACAACCCTATTATGGTAAATATTATTTTTTTCATATCATAAATTTAAAAATTTGTATAATTTTAATAGATGTTATATCTCGTGTAACATTACAAAAACGTTCCCTTTGCTATTTCGTAAATTTTTGTTTTACAGGCCGTTGCTAACAAGGGAAACCATAGCAACGCCTAAGTTAAGTAAAATTATTCTTCCCCAATTGCCAAATAGTTAATTTCTTGTAAAGTATTGATAATGAATTTATTATACACGTTGGGGGGGGGTAAAATATTGATTTTCAGCAAGATACAAGGTTTTCGGTCGCCAAATAATTGAATAACTAATTTCGGCAACAAGCGAGCAAAGCCGACAACTGACACGGCTGCAAACAACTAATAAACTTTTAATTGTCATTAGCCTGACCATGCCATATTGATATTCAATTCGCATTGTTTGTTATGGAGATGTTTATTTATTCCTATATGGCAAATGTAGAGATATTTCTTGAATTTGCAAAATTTTTTGGAAAAAAGATTGCTTCGTGCCTCGCAATGACGTAAACTTGTTAGCTAAAATCCCTATATTTGCTGTAGGATTTTAGGGGTGCTTACATTATGAGCAGATTTTTTTTGATTTTACTGAATATCCCTATAACATCTGCTCCGATACAATCGTTGCCTGTTCATAGTAAGGCTCGCGCTGCACCAGTAATTGCGCTATATGTTCCCGCAATTCCGGGCCTGTTTTGCCTTCCAAAAGAGGCCGTTGTCGGTTGTTGTTCTCTTTCTCTATACGTTGTGCCAACAATTCCACCTCTGCTTTTAAATAAATCGTAGCGCCGCAGGCATTCATTCGTTCCATATTATCGAAAAAACAGGGCAGGCCGCCGCCGCAAGCTATTACCAAGTTTTTTTGATGCAATAAATCACATAAAACGTCTTGCTCATATTGCCGAAATTTTTCTTCTCCTTCCACAGCAAAAATTTCAGCAATGGTTTTACCATGCCTTTGCTCAATCAAGGCATCAGTATCTACAAAATCATACCGTAGTTCTTCAGCCAAAATTTTACCATAGGTTGTTTTACCGCAACACATAAACCCAATCAAAAAAATAATTGAAGACTCCCGCTTGTTAATCTCTGATAACATAACCTCAACCTTGAACCTTGATTGCTTCGTACCTCGCAATGACATTTGAACTTTAAACTTTAAACTTTGAACTTTAAACTATAATAGTGTCATCTGCACCGCTTGCTCCTCGTGCGCATCGGACAGGTCTGTGATTTCTTCCGAAACTTCTTTTTCGAGCGGTTCGATAAACGAAATGGTTTTCACATCGTAAGTAGTTACCCGCTTTCCCTTAGCCCTGAAGCTCTTTACGCCTATAAATTCTTCCACATCTACATATTCAGGTTCTCGCTTGGCATGTTTGCCCTTGAAGGTAATTTCCAACTGCGGAAAATGGTCGGAAGTAATTTGCAGCAAGTAAGATCCGGCCGTATCACTAATAAATAATTGAGGCGTATTATCACTGGGTTCAAAGGTAAAGCGTTTCACATAGCAGCTTCCCAATTCGGCGTCATAATAAGTAGCCGAATAAACCTTTTTAGCGTCAAATTTCTCTATCAATAATAGCTGCTGTTCATAGCGGTTGCTCAAGTCGAAATTGGTAGTGTAGAACAAGCCCTGCTGTGTTACTGCTAAAATACGGTCGCCGGCCAGAAACTCTCCGAGCAGCTCGCCACGAGCATCAACATTAAGGCGTTGAATATCGTTGTCGAACCATATTTGCTGACCGCCAAAGGTCGAAACACCCTTTTCTTTCAACACAATTTTATGAATGGCATAACGCGAAAGAATATTCCCCATCGACCCGCGCCCCTTGATCGCCAAACCGCTAAATTCAAAGTCAAAAATCAATTTTTTCAATTTCGGACGGGGCTTCAGATATACTTTCAGCACCTCTGCTTCACCATTGGGGTTAGCCGTAAACCACAGCACCTGCGAGCCATCGTTCCCCTGTGTAACATCATAGTCCTTATCGCGGGTAACTCCCGACACAAAGAAACGTTTTACATAGATATCGCCGTTTCTTCCGTCGCGGTAAACCACATTATAAATCGTGCGTTCATCATTGCGCTTGAATACTGCCGCATGAATAATATCCTTACCGAAGAAAGCCTTGTCGGAAACCTTGCTAATCACGTATTTTCCATTGCGCAGGAACACAATTACCTCGTCAATATCCGAACAGTCGCACAAGTATTGGGCATTATCGTCGCGCTTTAAATCCATTCCCACAAAGCCTTCCGAGTAGTTGACATACAGTTTGGCATTAGCCACTACCACATTCGTAGCCTCAATAGTTTCAAAACTGCGCAGTTCCGTCTTACGCTCAAAATTCTTTCCGTATTTCTTTTTCAACTGACGGAAATAATTCACCGTAAATTCAACCAGATTGGCCAGATTATTTTCTACCTCTTCTATTTCTATCTCTATGTTTTTAATACGCTCGGTTGCTGCTTTGATGTCGAATTTAGAAATTTTCCGCACAGGTTTTTCTACCAACCATTCTATATTTTCGAAAGTAATGGGCGCTTTCAATTTCTTTTCATAAGGTTTCAACGCCTTTTCCACCGCTGCCAACTGAAGTTCCCACGATTTGATTTCATTATTTTCCAATTCCTTGTAAATTCGTTTTTCAAAGAAGATTTTTTCCAAAGAAGAATAATGCCAATCCTCGTTCAACTCTTTCAAACGTATTTCTAATTCCCGACGTAAAAGTTCTTTGGTATAATCTGCATTGTGCCGTAAAATATCTTTTACGCCAATAAAGTGCGGTTTTTCTTCCTTAATCACACAGGCATTGGGTGAAATAGATATTTCGCAATCGGTGAAAGCGTAAAGCGCATCAATAGTTTTGTCGGGCGAAATGTCATTGTGCAGATGAACGACAATTTCCACATTCTGCGCCGTATTATCATCTACTTTCCGTACCTTGATTTTGCCTTTATCGTTTGCCTTGAGGATAGATTCAATAAGCGCAGAACTTGTTTTTCCGTAAGGGAGATTGGTAATCAGCAAGGTTTTTTTATCCTGCTTGGTAATATTAGCGCGCACTTTCACTGCTCCGCCGCGCAGTCCGTCATTGTAGCGGATACAGTCGGCCATTCCTCCGGTTGGAAAATCGGGGTACAATTCAAAGTCCTTCCCTTTAAGGTGGGCAATAGCGCCATCAATCAGTTCATTGAAATTATGCGGTAAGATTTTTGAAGCTAAGCCCACAGCAATACCTTCCACTCCCTGCGCCAACAATAGCGGGAATTTCACCGGCAGGGTTACCGGCTCCTGATTTCGTCCATCGTAGGAAGCCATCCACTCGGTAGTTTTGGAATTAAATACCACTTCGAGTGCAAATTTCGAGAGACGGGCTTCGATATAACGCGGCGCTGCTGCGCCGTCGCCGGTAAAAATATTGCCCCAGTTACCCTGGCAGTCAACCGCCAAATCTTTCTGCCCCAACTGCACCAAAGCATCGCCGATAGAGGCGTCGCCATGAGGGTGGAACTGCATAGTGTGTCCTATGATGTTGGCCACTTTGTTGTAGCGGCCATCGTCCATGCGTTTCATCGAATGCAGGATACGCCGCTGCACCGGCTTCAGCCCATCATTAATATGCGGAACAGCCCGCTCAAGGATTACATAAGAGGCATAATCCAAGAACCAGTCTTTGTACATACCGGTAAGTTTATAGCGCTTTTCACCATCTATCAACAGTTTGGCGTACTTCCCCTGCGGCTCGGCAGCAACACCGGCATCATTATCGTCTATGAGTTCTATTTCTTCGGACATAAATTATAATAAATCAAATTGTGGATTATAAGGATTGGCTTTCAGGTGTTCAACCAACTGTGTTAATTGAAATATTCCTTGCGAGTTATTTTGTTTTAATGCAGTAAGTAAATTCTTTAAGTCTTTATGATTTTTGCTTGTATTATGCTTCGTTATCTTAGTAAATAATTTCACATCACTTGGCAAATTATATGTTGCAAGTGAAATGGCACTTCGGTTCGCATCATTAAGGATAAATTGCTCTACTGCTGGAACAATCTTAATAACGTAATGCGGCCGACTGCGGTGCTTATATAACTTTATAGTTTTATGGTATGTTTTCACATATTCAAAATCATTTAAGTCCTTTGGAACAACCTTGTCATCATCAATAATTCCAATGGCAAATTCATTATTTAATTTATTCTTCATTGTACTTAAAACTTTATTGCAAGAATGTTGATGATTATATCCTTTTACCGGAGGGACGATTGTCTCCATAAGAAGAGTGTCCATATAACATTCGGTTAAAATATGCACAGCCATTTTTACAAAAATTTTTCGAGATTAAAAAACAGGTCTTCACCATAATTATATATCTCGTCCACCTCTTTATCAGACAAGCGTTTAGCAATTGTTTGCTCATCTTTAAAGTCAATCAAGTAGATAGCAACTTCTTGTCTGACATCTTCATATTCAATAAAATTATTAACAATGACAGGGCTATGTGTCGCTATAAAAAATTGATTACTAACATTTTCTACTATGTCTTGTGTTACAGTTCTGATGTATGGCGGAAAAGCGTGTGCCTCCGGTTCTTCAAACAGGAGTACGGAATTTTGATTGGACGCAATAGCCGTTTTATAAAAAATCAGACGTTGGAGTGTGTCGGCAATAGAAGAATAAGGAAGTTGGAAGACCTCATCACCTCCCAATTTTTTTTGAACTTTTATGCTATTTGACGATTTATCAAGAACATATTCTAATCCGAATGTCTCAAGTTCTTTTTTTATCCAATTTTTCACATTATTCATCTCATCATTATATGATAAAACATCTATAATGTTTTCCCCAAATGGCGGTAATAATAATTTATATCCAGTTGATTTACAATGTTTTTTGGATTTAAACAAATATCGTTTAATAATATAAAATTCATCTTCAAATGAAGACAAATATTCTAGAATTAAATCATTAGTAAAACGACCTCCTTTATCTATAGTTTTCGTCTTATCAAAAAATAATCGTAACACTTGCTGGTCATTTTCAAGCAATGCTTGTTTCAAATTTGTTGCTATAATGCAACTATTTTTCGATACATTATAAAACAATTCATTTTTATTTTCTACCCTAACCAAACGGTTTAAGTTTTCTCCGATTTTCAAAAACGGTACGGAAAACAAACTCAACGCTTCCAAAATATTCGACTTGCCTACATTCGGATAACCGATAAACAGATTGATTCGCCGGCAATCATCTATTTTCAAATCACGTATAGATTTGAAATTGTTGATTTGTATGTGTGTTATGTGGTTCATCGCTTTATTTTATTTAAATTCTTAAAAAATTGCAGATTATATAAATAATAAATCTCTCATTCCCCATCACAACTCTATTTCTTCCACTAATTCCTCCTCTGCGTCCAAGCCTTCTTCTACACGGAGATTGTCAATAATAAAGACTTGCCGGTCGGGGGTGTTTTTACCCATATAAAACTCCAGCAGGTCGTGGATACTGTCGTCTTTACTCAGGCGCACTTTTTCTAAGCGGATATTCTCACCTATAAAATTACGAAACTCGTCGGGTGATATTTCTCCTAAGCCTTTGAATCGCGTAATTTCGGGGTGAGTGCCTAATTTTTTTATGGCAGTATTCTTTTCGTCTTCATTATAGCAATAAATGGTTTCTTTCTTGTTGCGCACACGGAATAAGGGCGTTTGCAATATCGACAAATGTCCTTGGCGGATAAGATCGGGGAAGAACTGCAAGAAGAAAGTAATCAACAACAGGCGGATATGCATGCCGTCAACATCAGCGTCTGTAGCAATTACCACGTTGTTGTAACGCAGGTCATCTATGTCGTTTTCAATATCCAAAGCTGCCTGCAACAAGTTAAATTCTTCATTCTCATAGACCACTTTTTTGGTCATACCGTAGGTGTTCAAAGGTTTTCCGCGGAGGCTGAACACCGCTTGGGTATTCACATCGCGGCTTTTGGTAATAGAGCCGCTGGCCGAATCGCCCTCGGTAATAAACAACGTAGAGGCCTGCGCCAATTCATGCTTATCGCCGTAGTGAACACGGCAATCGCGCAGTTTCTTATTGTGCAAATTAGCTTTCTTAGCCCGTTCTCGCGCTAATTTCTGAATGCCCGATATGGCCTTGCGCTCCTTTTCCGATTCTAATATCTTCTTCAACAAGGTATCGGCCACTTCAGGGTGCTTGTGCAAATAATTATCCAACTGTTCCGTAAGGAAGTCAAGTATAAAATTACGTACAGACGGGCCGTCGGGACCCATGTCTTTGGATCCGAGCTTAGTTTTAGTCTGCGATTCAAAAACAGGCTCTTCGACCCGTACGCTTACCGCCGCCACTATAGAATGGCGAATATCGATCGGTTCAAAATCTTTTCGATAAAAATCCTTAATGGTTTTACCTACCGCTTCTCGGAAAGCCGTAAGATGTGTTCCTCCCTGCGTAGTGTTTTGGCCGTTTACAAAGGAATAAATGGTTTCGCCATATTCGTTGCCGTGGGTAATCACCACTTCTATATCTGTTCCTTTAAGGTGGATAGGCGCATACAGAGGCTCTTCCCCGATATTTTCATTCAACAAATCAAGCAAACCATTACGGGATACATAATTAACTCCGTTCAGCCTTAGGGTAAGGCCTGCATTCAGATAAGTATAGTTACGCACCATCTGCTCTACAAACTCCATGTTGAAAGCATAGTTGCCGAACAGCTCTTCATCGGGCACAAAACGCACTAATGTACCGTTCTTTTCGGTCGATTTTGCATCTTTTTTTTGTTGCATCAAACCCTTTTCGAAGGCGGCCAAAGCGCTTTGCCCCTCGCGTACCGACTGAATAAGAAAAGCGCTCGACAAGGCATTCACCGCCTTCACGCCTACTCCGTTTAACCCTACCGATTTTTTAAAGGCCTTGTTGTCGTATTTAGCGCCGGTATTCATTTTGTTCACCACATCTACCAATTTACCTAAGGGAATACCGCGGCCATAGTCGCGCACGCTTACTTCACGGTTATCAACGGTAATTTCAATTTTTGTACCGAAGCCCATGGCATATTCGTCCACCGAATTGTCTAACACTTCTTTAAGCAAGACATAAATACCATCGTCGGGCTGCGATCCATCGCCTAACTTGCCAATATACATTCCCGGACGGCGGCGTATATGTTCTTGCCAATCAAGGGTTATTATATTTTCTTCTGAATAATTTTGCAAGGCTGCTTCCATCTTTACAGGTATTCTTTAAATAACTTGCGAAGGTAGGAAAAATTTTATGAATTAGAAATTAAAAGTTTTCAACATTCTTAGTTCCAAACAGTTTTTATATAAACCAAGGCCTTGCTGTCTTCCGCCCTTAGGGCTGCCGAAAGATAGGTTCCGTCTCCAAGATTCTGCGTAACAATATAATAGTTATCTCCCAGCTTAGCTTGCTGTAAGAAATTTACCTCAATTTCCATAATTTTATGCGACAGGGCAAAATCATGGGGAAAGCTGTCTAATACCCACTGGATATAGCGGGTATTGTTTACATGCAGGTTTATATCAATATCGCTCAACACTACCTTAAGCGGCTCGCCGATTACTTCGCTTGCCGGAGTCGGCAATTTTTCCGGCTTACGTTCTATGGCATGCAGGTTTTCAGGAATAGGAATGCCTTGTTTCAGCTCATCTACCCGCTGCGGGCGGCCTGTAGCCATGCTCAACACATGCCATGCCGAAGTTGCTTTGAACATTAGGGCGCCATGTTGGTCATAACCGATAAAATCACGATAGGCCGTAAGCAGTTCGGGCTCCTTACTCCATGTCTGCAAATGCAGTTCGTCGTTCCATTGCAGGTAGCGGTCAATCTGCACTTTCAATTTGGCCAACACCCAAAACTGTTCTTTTTCTTTCAATTGTTCGTAGCCAAAACTCCAGATATTGGCATGTTTCCAAGCTATTTCCTGCAAGAAAAGAAAGAGTCCGGGAATACTTAATTTTTTTTCCCAATCCACATAGTCGGTACGAATGGGAAAATTAACAGCAAAAACATGTTCGGGAACAGTCATAATATAAAAAATTTTAATTGTACTTTTCGGGAGCGATTTTTTTGTGTTCGGACAGCATTAAATCGTGTATTTTTTCTGAAAGTTCCTTTACCGACAGCCTGTCTATTTCTTCTACACTTATTTCCGGCAGCACTTTAATATGAAAATTATGCTTAGCTTTAATTGTATACCCTTTCTTCGGCATCACATCAAAATTACCGTCCATTACCACCGGAAGTATGGCCGTATGCGTAAGCTTAGCCAATACAAAAGCACCGTCTTTGAAACGGTGTATTTGTCCGTCGAGCGTACGTGTTCCTTCAGGAAATACGCTTACGCATACATTGCGGGCTAAAAAATACTGCGCTTTTTTAATCATCTTTTTCATACTGGACTTCTCGCCGCGGCGGATAAGAATATCGCGGTGCATCCACAGGGCCTGTCCGGCAAAGGGAATCCACAGGGCTTCTTTTTTCGATACCCATTTAAAAATGCGCGGTACGTAGTACATCAGCACAATATCAAGCATTGATTGATGATTGCTAATGATTACGTAAGGTTTGTCTTTTTTAACATGTTCTCCTCCGGAGTAATGCACTTTCCAACATGGATTCAGCCAGTAGTGCAGTTTTGCCCAAATAGTAGAATGCCAGTCCACCGCCTTTCGCATAGGGTCGAAGGGAAAGGTAAATAATAAGATAATTAGGCCCGTGATGAACATGAAAAATTCCATCAGAATAATTATCGGCCAAAAGTAGAGAGCGTACATAATAATTGAGAGTTGAGAATTGAAAATTGAGAGTTGAGAGTTGATTGCTTCGCCGTCATTGCGACTGCGAGGGACGAAGCAGGAAGCAACCTGCAATGACGGTTAAAGGATTGAAGTGTATTTTATTTTAATAAATTGAAATAATTTCCAGATGCAGTAGCCGACTAAGATGCCGAAGAGCGCTCCGCAAATAATATCTAAGGGGTAATGTTTCCCTACATAAATACGGCTATAAGACACAAGAGCAGCCCAGCTAAAGATGCACCAGCTATACCATTTTTTACCCAAAAGGAGCGAGGTGATGGTTGCAAAGCCAAAGGTATTGGCGGCATGAGAGGAAATAAAACTAAACTGTCCGCCGCAATGTTCTAATGAGCGCATTATTCCAAAAAAGTCAGCCTCATGACAGGGGCGTATGCGCTGAATGGTGTTTTTAAAGAGATGAACACTCAATTGGTCGGTCAGCGCGAAGGCAAGCAACACTGCCGCTAAGGCCAATAAACCCCAACGCCAGTTGCGTTTCCAAAAGAAAAAGAAGACAACAGTAACATATAAAGGCACCCAGGCGAAATCACCGGTAATGAATACCATTACAGGGTCTAAAAAGGTGCAGTGCAGGCTGTTCAGAAAAAGGAACAGCGACTGGTCAAGTTGTACAATATAATCAAGCATCATCGGCAATGTTTAAATGTTTCCAAAGCATATCTTTCAAGGCGATAATATTAAACCCTGTAAGCGAAGAAATAAAGATATGCGGTATTTTTTTCGGCAGTTGCCGTTTAATTTCCATCATCAGTTCTTCGTCTAACATATCACTTTTAGATATAGCTAATATTCTTTGTTTATCAAGCAATTCGGGATTATATTGCTTGAGTTCGTTCAACAGAATTTTATACTCTGCCAAAATATCTTTACTGTCGGCCGGTACGAGGAAAAGCAGCATGGAATTTCGCTCAATATGACGCAGGAAGCGCAATCCAATACCCCTGCCTTCGTGCGCCCCTTCGATAATTCCGGGTATGTCGGCCATCACAAAGGAATGTCCGTCTCGTACAGATACGATGCCTAAATTAGGCTCTAAGGTGGTAAAGGCATAATCGGCAATCTTCGGTTTTGCAGCAGATACCACAGAGAGCAGGGTCGATTTGCCAGCATTGGGAAATCCCACCAAGCCAAGGTCGGCTAAGAGTTTCAACTCAAGAATGAACCAGCCTTCTTCACGCGGATCGCCCGACTGTGCATAGCGGGGAGTTTGGTTGGTTGCCGATTTGAAGAAGGCGTTGCCCATGCCGCCGCGGCCGCCCTTGCATAAAATTTTTTCTTCTCCGTCAGCAGTAATCTCAAATAAAATTTCTTCGGTTTCAGCGTTTTTTGCAACTGTTCCCAGCGGTACATCAAGCACAATATCAGCGCCGTCTGCTCCGGTGCGCAAGGCGCCGCTGCCGGCCCCGCCCGCTTCCGCCTTAATATGCTTGCGGTATTTCAAGTGTATTAAGGTCCAGAATTGGCTGTTTCCGCGCAATATGATATGTCCGCCGCGACCGCCATTACCTCCGTCGGGGCCGCCCTTCGGAACGTATTTTTCCCTGTGCAGGTGCATAGATCCCTTTCCGCCGTCGCCGGAGGCACAGAAAAGACGTACATAATCAATAAAGTTGGACATGCACAATTAATTCAAAGTCTAAAGTTCAAAGTTTTACATCTCCGCTATAATTCTACTAAGATGCTCAAAGGTATCTTGTATTGTATTTTCGCTATCTACAGTGTATAGTTTATTTTGCGCCTTATAATAATCCATCACCACAGCCGTTTGTTCATTATAATTTTTTATCCTTGTACGGATAATATCAATATTGGCATCATCGGCGCGGCCTTCAACCTCAGCCCTGTGCAAAATACGCTTGATAATGGTACTGTCGTCGAGTTGAAGAACTATCGTCAGGTTGATTTGTATATCGTGGTCGGCCATTGCCTTGTCGAGCATTTCCGCCTGTTTTGTTGTACGCGGAAAACCATCGAAGATAAATCCTTTGGACGTTTTACTTTCTTCCAAACGTCCGCGCAGCAGTTCAAACACAATCTCGTCGGATACCAAATGACCGGCACCCATGAGCTGCTTCACTTCTTCTCCGAGCGCTGTGCCGCGTTTTATTTCATCGCGCAACATTTCACCGGTAGATAAGTGTACCAAGCCATATTTTTCGACCAATAAAGCTGCTTGCGTTCCTTTACCGGCGCCCGGAGGTCCAAATATTACGATGTTCAACATGTTATTAAATTTTAAATTGATGACAGCACATTACTGCACCAATGTGTAAATATCTTTCAAATTACGCCCCAACTCATTATAATCAAGCCCATAGCCCACAATAAAATCGTTAGGTATGGACATTCCAACGTAGTCAATGACATAATCTCCTTTAAAGGCTTCGGGCTTAAATAATAAGGTGGCGATTTTTACCCGTTTTAATTCTTTCGGCTGTAAATCTTTCAGCAACTTATTAATAGTCAGGCCGGTATCAATAATGTCTTCTATCACAATCACCGTACGGCCTTTCAGATCGGTATTCAGGCCTATCAATTCCGAAACTTCGCCCACAGATTGGGTTCCGGCGTAAGAAGAATATTTAATAAAGGAGACTTCCGCCGGCATCTCAATTAATTTCAACAGATCGGCAGCAAACATAAAAGCGCCGTTCAGCAGGCAGACAAAGATAGGCGTTTCGCCGACCGTATCCTTATTGATTTGAGCAGCTATCTTTTCAATCGCTTGCTGAATATCGGAATAGGGAATGGAAAGGGCGAAAGTTTTATCGTGTAAAGTAACTTTTTTCATAGGACTTCTTTTAAATTGCGAAATTAATATTATTTTTGCAGTTTATAAAATTTATTTTACAATGAAAGCTATAGTCAGCATAATTATGGGCAGCACCTCCGACTTAAAAGTAATGGAAGAAGCTGCTAAGTTTTTGAATGACATGAGAATACCTTTTGAGATGAATGCCTTGTCGGCTCATCGTGTTCCCGAACAGGTGGCAAACTTTGCAAAAGAGGCTCACACACGCGGCATTAAGGTGATTATAGCCGGAGCCGGCGGCGCTGCACATCTGCCTGGCGTTATTGCAGCCTTTACCCCCCTGCCGGTTATCGGAGTTCCCGTAAGGTCTTCAATATCAATTGATGGTTGGGATTCCATTCTTTCTATTCTACAAATGCCTGCCGGTATTCCTGTAGCCACCGTAGCCCTTGACGGGGCGCGCAATGCTGCCATATTAGCCGCACAAATCTTAGCCACAGCCGATATTGACTTATTTGCTAAAGTACAGCAATTTAAACGCGAATTAGCCGAAAAAATTACCGCTGCTAACGAAGAATTGGCAGAAATCCACTACGATTTTAAAATTTAAATATATTGCTTCCCCGCTGCTGCAGCCCGCAATAACGATTAAACCTTGAACTACATCGCCGTTTTAAACTGATTCAGGAAGCGCACGTCATTCTCAAAATAATGGCGCAAGTCTTTCACCTGCCATTTGAGCATGGCAATACGTTCGATGCCCATGCCGAAAGCAAAGCCTGTATATTTTTGACTGTCGATGCCCGAAGCTTCGAGCACGTTAGGGTCAACCATGCCGGCGCCCATAATTTCGAGCCAGCCGGTATATTTACAGATATTGCAGCCTTTCCCTTTGCAGATATTGCAACTCACGTCCACTTCGGCGCTGGGTTCGGTGAAAGGGAAATAGGAGGGACGCAGCCGTATTTGCGCCTCGGCGCCGAACATTTCGCGGGAAAAATACAGTATTGACTGTTTGAGGTCGGCAAACGAAACGTTTTCGTCGATATACAAGCCTTCTACCTGATGGAAAATGCAGTGCGCCCGCGCCGAAATAGCCTCATTACGGAACACGCGGCCGGGACAAATAATGCGAACCGGCGGCTCTTGTGTTTCCATAGCGCGTACCTGCACCGAACTGGTATGCGTACGCAGGAGAATGGGATTTTCGTCGGTAGTAACAAAAAAGGTGTCTTGCATATCGCGGGCAGGGTGCTCGGGCGGAAAGTTAAGCGCACCGAAGACATGATAATCGTCTTCCACTTCCGGACCCTCGGCCACCGTGTACCCCAAGTGTTTAAATATATCAATAATCTCGTTGCGCACAATGGAAAGCGGGTGGCGCGTGCCGAGCGGTGCGGCCTGCCCCGGCATACTCGTGTCTATGGAAGCGGCTGCCTCAGACTGTATTTCCACCTGCTCCCGCAGTCGATTGATTTGCTCGGCAGCTTTTACCTTCAGTTGGTTCAATAATTGCCCCAACTCGCGTTTTTCTTCGGCGGGCGCCTGCTTAAAATCGTCAAACAGCATGGTAATACTGCCTCTTTTTCCGAGCAGTTGTACGCGCAAAGCTTCTACTTCTTCCTTATTTTTAGCGGTTAAATGCGGTATGTCCGCCAGCAGTTGGGTTATTTTGTTGCGCATGTTATTGAGTTATGAATTATGGGTTATGAATTATGAATTATGAGTTGGGAATAAAAGTAAAGCATAACAAGAGTATTTTGAGCCCTTATTTTTCAAGAGCTTAAACTCATAATTCATAAATCATAACGCATAAATTATTCTGCCGGCCGTATGTTAATAATGAACACATCGTTTACAGGGCGGTCGTTAGAACCCGGATTAATGGTGGGCGTAGCGGCAATTTTGTCGATAATTTCTAATCCCTTAACGGTCTCGCCGAATACGGTGTACGCACCGTCTAAATGCGGAGTGCCGTTATCATTATGAACAATATAAAATTGCGAACCCGACGAGGCTCTTTCCGGATTAACATGATCGCCCATGCGTGCTGCTGCTACTGCGCCTTTTTTATGCTTGTAATGAGGTAAGATTTCGGCAGGAATGGTATAACCGGGGCCGCCGCTGCCATAGTTTGCACCGGGTTGGGGGTGGCGCGACTGCGGGTCGCCGGCCTGAATCATGAAATTATTAATTACCCGATGAAAAATCAGTCCGTCAAAATAGCCCTCGGAGGCCAATTTTACAAAATTATCGCGGTGCAAGGGCGTTTCTTTAAATAATTTAACAGTAATAATGCCCATACTGGTTTCAATGTCTAACAGAGGCTCTTCGCCTAATGCCGTCCAGTCGATTGTTGCTTGTGTTTCCATACTTGTTGATGCTTGATTTGTTGCTTTAGGAGAAGGGCTGCTGCCGCAGGCTATAAACAGGAGAGCGGCAAAAAAGCTGATAAAAGTAGCTGTTGTTTTCATAATTTGGTATTTTATATCTAACTTTGAAGTTTATTGTGTAGGCAAAGGTAAGTGTTTTTATTGAAATAGACAAAAAAATATATTGAACTGTCGGAAATGAAAAGGATACTGCTATCCATATTGCTTATTTCTACCTTTCAGTCGGGATTTTCCCAGACAGTGGGTCTGGTATTGAGCGGCGGCGGAGCCAAGGGATTAAGCCATATAGGCGTGATTAAGGCCTTGGAGGAAAACAATATTCCTGTTGACTATGTGGCAGGAACCTCCATCGGCGCTATCATTGCTTCATTATACGCTATAGGATATGCGCCCGATGAGATGATGGTCCTGTTGCTGTCGAACGATTTTCGTAACAGTTATAAGGGCGAGGTTCAGGAAAAATATCAAACTTATATATTTGATAAAGAGAAAACGCCTGAAATACTGGGACTGAGGTTTGATATTAAAAAAGACGGCTTTCACCCGAGTTTTCCCAGCAGTCTGATTTCTTCTTATCAGATGGATTTGCTGGTAATGCAGATTTTTTCTGCGGCCAATGCGGTGGCGCAACATAATTTCGATAGCCTGATGGTGCCTTTCCGCTGTGTGGCTTCCGATATAGTGGAAAAAAAGCCTTACATTGCACGGAGCGGAAATTTAGGCACTATGGTGCGCGCTTCCATGTCCTTCCCTTTTTACTTCAAAGGCGTAAAAGTGGACTCTACCATGTTGTTTGACGGCGGTTTTTATAATAATTTTCCATGGAATGTAATGGAGCGTGATTTTCACCCCGGTTTTATTATCGGTGCAAAATGCGCTACGAACCCCACCCGCCCCGACGAGGACGATTTGTATAATCAGATGGAAAATATGTTGATGCTGGAAACCAATTACCTACTGCCCGATGATAAGGGGCTGATGATTGAAACCATACTGGACGATGTGTCGCTGCTCGATTTTCACAAACTGACCATGCTGGTGGAAGAAGGCTATAAAAATACCATGGCGAAGATGGATAGCATTAAGGCAAGAGTACAACGACGGGTATCGTCTGAGGAAGTAAAGGCTAAACGAACGGCTTTTAAAGCGCGCATGCCCGAACTTCGTTTTAGAAAGGTTAAAGTATCGGGAAAGGTTGATGAACGACAAATTAGTTTTATCGACGATATGATGCGCGCCGGCAAATATGAGACCTTCGATTTTAATACTTTGAAGCAACGTTATTTTCGTACCATATCAACGAATCATGTCAATACCTTTTTCCCTGTAGCCGAATACGATAGCCTTTGCGGACTTTTTGATTTGCATATCAGAGCTACGCCTGCCTCGCATTTTTATGCCGCTATAGGCGGACATATTTCTTCTTTATCTTTGAACCAGTTATATCTCGGCCTCGATTGGCATATAATGGATAGAAATAGCTACAGAGCAGGTTTACAATTAAACATCGGGCGCTTCTTTTCCGGCGCAAAACTTACAGGCAGAGGCTATTTTAAGGCGTGGCCTGCTTATTTTTATGAGATGGAATTAAGCGCTTTGCGGTTCGACTACTATAAAGGGTCGCAGGACTTGCTGTTTGCCGATAAACGTCCGAGTTATTTACAGGAAAACGACGCTCATGCCCGAATAAATGTAGGCGTGCCTGTTTTTCCGAAACAGCATTTTATGCTCAAACTCGGAACCTCGGTCGGCGTTTCCATTAATAATTATTTTCAGACCGATAATTTTTCTTCCTTAGACACTACCGATTGCATGCAGTTAAATTATATCTCGCCTTCTGTGCTAATGGAGCGGAATACCCTGAACTATAAAGAATACGCATGGCGAGGAAAGAAACAGCAGCTGTCCCTGCGTTATGTGTATGGACGAGAAGATTTTATACCGGGAAATTTATATAGTATCGTTTGGACAGACCCCGCTGTCAAGTATCATAACTGGGTAGCTGCCCGTTTTCAGAGCGAATGGTACTTCCGCCTGAGCCCCTGGGTTTCCATAGGGACTTATGTTGATTTGATGTATTCTACCCAATCGAGATTTGGCAATCATTTTTCTTCACAATTAATGTTGCCCGCCTTTACCCCAACCGCACACAGCAAAACCCTGTTTTTACCCGATTACCGCGCCAATATTTTTGGCGGTTTCGGGTTTATCCCTATAGTTACCATTACCGACCGACTTTTATTGCATTTTGGCGGGTATTATTTTCAGCCTTACGAATCCTTATTGTTAGGTTCTACGGGAATGTATTACTCCAAACCATGGGACAGACATGCCTATATTGCTACCGGCGCCTTTGTCTGGCATACGCCGCTGGGCCCTCTGAGTTTTTCTGCCAATTATTATAGCCATGCTACCAATAATTGGTACATACAAGCGAGTTTTGGATATTTATTGTTTAACAAAAAAGGACTTGATTAACAGCAATTTTAATTTTATTGATTGATATTCAAAGTATTATGAAAAATAGTTGAATTATAGTCATGTAGTTAGAAAAATTTCATCTATATTTGCAAAGGAATTATAAATAAAATTTTATCGTATGGTATAAAACAGAAAAAAGAAGTGCTAACATGCACAAAATAAGACATATAAAATAGCGATTTGCTGTTATTCTTGAACATCATTTCTCACATTTGGCTCATTTTTTGAGTTCATAGTATCAGGAATAAGTTAGTAAAACGCCGTGTATTCGGCGTGGAATGACTTGTTGGATACTATAGGCGTGGGAACCTGATGTTCAGACAGGTTGTTTCCACGCTATTTTTTTGTAATTGTGATAAGATAAGTTACAGGCTAATCATAACCTTTTTAAATTATATTTTATGTATCAAAAATTTTCAAAAACAAATGCAACTGTTGAAAGATGCAGTGCAATGGAGTCCAGATACCATTCAAAAAACGGGGCGAGTCCGAAAGGCCAAATGAGTAGGAGAAATTTTAAAAGGTTATTACAGTTATGTATTTGTACTTATTTTTTAATTAGTTGTGCTACTCCGACAAAAACATATACTCTTTCTGTTGATGGAGGAAGTAGAGCAGATGGTATAATTTATATGTCTATGGTTTATGAGGGTGGAAACGCTGCTATTGAATGGGAAGATGCCAAGCGAAAAGCCATTACAAGATGTAAAAATTGGGGATATAATGGTGCTGAAATTATGGACCTACCTATGATGGGGTGTCGAGGGTGTAAAGTTATATTTAAATATCAATGCACAGATTAATAATAAATATAATGACAAAACAAAAATGAGTGGCGTCTAACGAGCGTAGCTGTTGCGCGACCTTGGTTTTTGTTTATTTTTTTGACATTTTTAGAAAATAATTTCAACATCGTCTTTTTAACAAATTATTTTTGAGAAAATTGGTTTAAAGAAATGAATGTATCTAATTACAAGATATGTTCGTTGAAGCATGAATTGTATTTTGCGGCCGAAATATCTAATACTTTTTATGCAAAGCGTTTAGTACATGACAAAAATTAATCTGTCAGGTGAACTATTATTCGCCGTAAAGCTCCGCAGGAGCTAAACTTTGATAACCCTGTATGTAGCGTAGCGAAATGCAGGGTTGATGACAGGCCGGCTCTCCTCGCGCGGAGCAACTGCGTTTTTCAAGGCGCAGTCCCTACTCCGCGCGAAAGGCCGCGTCGGTTCGTCTAACCGCAGGTAAGCGAAGCGTAACCTGCGGTTATCCACATCGTGTCCCTTGCGGGACTTGTCACTTATATTTGATTTACCACTTTGCTTAGCTTTCGGCAGGCTCATTTTTAAACCTTTGCGCTTTCGCACATGACAAAAATTAATTTGTCAGATGAAATATTATTTGCCGTAAAGCTCCGCAGGAGCTAAACTTTGATAACACTGTAGCAGGGTTGTTTTTACGGTTTTTTGGCTTAATGGTCAAAAAGTATGATGAAAACGCTATAGTCATTTGATATTTATATATTTGCAGCATTTATAGAGAAATGGTTAAAAACGTTGCTTTTATTGTACATCTGTACACATTGTAAGAAATGG